>Ga0194058_10000016_pt1 | contig 48028 bp, 42 predicted proteins | sample SepL4417m_MetaG_FD_155490 | JGI IMG/M metagenome (GOLD analysis project Ga0194058, IMG submission 155490) | Anoxic zone freshwater microbial communities from boreal shield lake in IISD Experimental Lakes Area, Ontario, Canada - Sep2016-L442-17m | ecosystem: Environmental > Aquatic > Freshwater... | reverse complement strand
CTTCTGCCGGACCGTGGATGACATTGCGGACGAGCCGGGACGGACGGATGACGAAAAGCGCGGCCTGCTGGACGAATGGCTCGACGCGATTGCGGCGGACCGCCTGCCAGACGAGCTGCCGGGCGTGGTGCGCCGGAACGGGATCGATCGCGAGCTTCTCGCCGAGATCGTGCGGGGCTGCGCGATGGATATCCGGCCGGCCCGCTACCAGTCGTTCGGCGATCTGGAAAGCTATTGCTGGCGGGTTGCCTGCGCGGTCGGGCTGGTCTCGATCCGGATCTTCGGGTGCAACGAGCCGCTGAGCTCCGCCTATGCCGAGAACCTCGGCCATGCGCTCCAGCTCACGAACATCCTCCGGGATGTCGGCGAGGACGCCGCCATGGGCCGGATCTACCTGCCCCTCGATGACCTCGCCCAGTTCGGGGTCAGCGAGCAGGAGATCCTCGACGGATGCCCTGGAAAAGCATTTCGGGAGTTGATGCTCTTCGAAGCCCGGCGCGCCCGCGCGAGGTTCCTGGCCGCAGTTCCTCCCGCTCCTGATTCCCGGGCCTTGCTGCCCGCAGAGATCATGAAGGCCACCTACTCATCCATCCTTTCCCGGATAGAAAGGGCCCCGACCTTCGGCGCGCGCCTCCGCCTCGGATACCTCGAGAAGCTCGCCCTCGCACTCCGGGTCTGCCTGCGGAGCCGAGGATGACAACAACCGGCCCCCATTTTTTGTCGAGGAAATCCTCTTGACCGTCACTTCCCGTGATCTATAACTTTTTCTTATGGGCCGATCCTTCTCGCGCAGGTGCACGGAAGCCAGCCCAGCCAAGGATGCAGCCCACTTCTGAAAGTTGAGCCCATCCGTCCCACGCTAGTTCACACCCAACCCATCTGACATGAAATTAACCCGCCTTATCCCGTTTGTGACGATTCTCTGCCCGGCGCTTCTTCGCGCCGGCGAATCCGATCTCGCCCTTCCAACCGATCGCACGCTGGCATTCCCCCTCGGGGGGTTCTCCCTGCCCAGCGACATGATTTTGTGGATCGGCCTGGCGGTGGCCGCCCTGGGCATCCTTTTCGGGTGGACGGAATATCTGAAGCTCCGGAAGCTCCCGGCACATAAGAGCATGCTGGAGATCTCGACCCTCATCTACGGGACCTGCAAGACCTACCTCATCCAGCAGGGCCGGCTGCTCCTCCTGCTCGAAGTGTTCATCGGCGCGACGATGGTTTACTACTTCGGGTTTCTGAAGCTCAATCCCGCCTCGACCGTGGCGCTGATCCTCCTGTGGTCGCTCATCGGCATCGGTGGCTCATTCGCGGTGGCCTGGTTTGGAATGATGATCAACAATGTCGCGAACAGCCGGATGGCGTTTGCGGCGCTCCGCGGGCGCGCCCTTGCGGTTTCCGAAATTCCGACCCGATCGGGCATGAGCATCGGAGTCATCTTGATCAGCGTCGAGCTGATGCTGATGATCGCCATCCTGAAGTTCGTTAAGCCGGAGCTCGCCGGAAGCTGCTTCATCGGCTTCGCTATTGGCGAATCCCTCGGCGCAAGCGTCCTGCGGATCTGCGGCGGCATCTTCACCAAGATCGCCGACATCGGAAGCGACCTCATGAAGATCGTGTTCAAGATCAAGGAGGACGATGCCAGAAATCCCGGGGTCATCGCCGACTGCGCGGGCGACAATGCCGGCGACAGCGTCGGGCCGACGGCCGATGGGTTCGAAACCTACGGGGTCACCGGGGTCGCCCTCATCACCTTTATCCTTCTGGCCGTTCTGCCCCAGTATATGTGGACGTTCATCGTCTGGATCTTCGCCATGCGGATCGTGATGATCCCCACCTCGATCGTCTCATGGAAAATCAACACCTGGATCACAAAGGGGTTCTTCGGAAAGCACCAGCATTTCAATTTTGAGCACCCGCTGACGATCCTGATCTGGCTGACCTCGTTCCTGTGCGTGGCAGTCAGCTATGTGGTCAGCTACTTCATGCTGGCTCCCCTCTACCCGACCTTGTGGTGGAAGCTGGCGACGATCATCAGCTGCGGGACGCTGGCGGCGGCGGTCATCCCCGAGCTGACGCGCCTGTTCACCAGCACGCGGAGCGCGCATTGCCACGAGGTGGTCAACGCGACCACCGAGGGCGGCGCCGGACTGACGATCCTCTCCGGGCTCGTCGCGGGGAATTTCTCCTGCTTCTGGAAAGGCGTCAGCATCTCGCTTCTGATGCTGGCCGCTTACCTGACCAGCCTGAGCACGGTGGGCGACTACATGGCTTATCCTGCGATCTTCGCGTTCGGCCTCGTGGCCTTCGGAATGCTCGGGATGGGGCCCGTGACGATCGCCGTGGACAGCTACGGGCCAGTCGCGGACAACGCGCAGTCGGTTTTTGAACTCTCCACGATCGAGCAGGCCCCCGGCATCAAGGAGGAGGTCCTGCGCGACTTCGGTTTCACCCCGGATTTCGAACACGGAAAGCTCCTCTTGGAGGACAACGACGGGGCAGGCAACACGTTCAAGGCCACGGCCAAGCCGGTGCTGATCGGCACGGCAGTTGTCGGGGCGACGACAATGATTTTCTCGCTCATCCTGATGCTCAAAAAACAGTATGGGTGGAACGATCTCTCCAACCTGAGCATCGTCGATGCGAGGATCATCCTCGGGCTTCTGATGGGCGGGGCCGTGGTTTACTGGTTCGCGGGAGCCTCCCGGCAGGCCGTGATCACCGGCGCCTATCGCGCGGTGGATTACATCAAGCGGAACATCAAGCTCAGCGGCAGCGATCGCGCTTCGGCCAAGGACAGCAACGAGGTCGTCAGGATTTGCACCAAGTATGCCCAGCACGGGATGGTCAACATCTTCGGCGTCGTCTTCTCGCTCACGCTCGCCTTCGCGTGCTTCGATTCGATCTTCTTTGTTGGGTATCTGATCTCGATTGCGATGTTCGGTCTCTACATGGCGATCAACATGGCGAATGCAGGCGGATGCTGGGACAACGCGAAAAAGATTGTGGAGGTCGAGCTGAAGATGAAAGGGACCGAGCTTCATGACGCGACGGTGATTGGGGACATTGTTGGAGACCCCTTCAAGGACACGTCCTCGGTCGCCCTGAACCCGATCATCAAGTTCACCACGCTGTTCGGGATCCTCGCTGTGGAGATCGCCGTGAATGCCCCAGCGGGGGTAGCTCCGATGATCGGGGCGGTCTTCTTCCTGATCGGGCTCTTCTTCGTCTATCGCTCGTTTTACGGGATGCGGATTTCCACCCTCCACCCGCTGGCGCACATCGCCCTGAACGCGAAGCGCTCGGCCGAGTCGGAGGCATAAAAGCCTGGGGTCCGGGGCCGGCTGGGCGCTTTCGATAGCTGCTTGGACCGGCCCATGGCGACCCACTCAGTAACTGCTCAGGAGGCATCCTGAAGCAGGAAGCCCCCTGAGAGACGTGGGGGCGGCACCCGCCGCTCGATTTAGGACCCGTCAAGAAATAAAGGTAGCAACCTCGCCTGTTCTTTTGGCCTCTGGCGGCGTTGCTCCTCAGTCACAGAGTGCTTGGGCTATGCTCCTTCGGCGCGCCTTGCCAGAGGCCAAAACTCCTGCGCCATCTTGCCACCCTAATTTTTTGGCGGCTCCTTACGGGGAATTTTCTCCATGCGTCCGTCAGAATTCTGGCGTATGGTTGCTCCATGAGAAAAGATCGGATCTCTTCGTTTCCTTCCCATGCGTTTGCGGCGGCCAGGGGGTTCGTGCTTGCCTCATTTTGTTTCCTGGGATCTCAGCTGCCTGCACAAATTGCGGATCGGGTTCCCGATCCCGTGCAGATCTCTCCTCAGAAATTGAATCTGGACGAGCTCGGCCGCCTGCTCTCCTCGATCGCCCTGTATCCCGACGCGTTGATCGCGCTCATTCTTCCGGCCTCCACCGTCCCGGCGGACATCGTCCTTGCTGCCAGGTATTTGCAGGCCAATGGCGATCCCGATCTTGCCGGAGACCAGCCGTGGGATGAGAGCGTCAAATCCCTTGTGCGCTACCCGGAGGTGCTGGCGTGGATGGATAAGAACTTGGAGTGGACGAGCTCGGTGGGCGAGGCTTTTGTGGACCAGCCTGCCGACGTCATGGCCTCGATCCAGGCCTTGCGTGAACAGGCAAGGGCCGCAGGGAACCTCATGGATACGCCAGAGCAAAGGGTGGTTGCTGAGGATGACACGATTCGCATTGTGCCTGCGGATCCGCAGGTGATCTTCGTTCCTCAATACGATTCGCAGATCGTTTTTGTGCAGACGTATTCGCCCGCTCCCCTGCTGACATTTGGCGTCGGATTTCCCGTTGGGACATGGCTGAGCTACGACTTCGATTGGAGCAGGCACTGCATTTATCGCGGCAGATGGCGAGGTTGGAATCACGATTCGATCAGCCATGGCCCGAACGGAAATCGAGAGGGGAATCCGGTAAGGGTTCTGAATATCGACGCCAGCCATGCGAGCCGCTGGCAGCCGAGCGTCAGCAGCCAGCGGCAAACCGCCCAACGCCAGCTCAATAACAATGGCAACGCCCGCTATGTTGGTGCACGATCAAACGCGAGCAGCCAGCCGCAACTCCTCCCGCAGAATGCCGGCTACGGAACAGTCCAGCCCGGGCGATCCAACGCGGCACGGGCAATCTCTCTGCCAAGTCCGTCCCGGCTGGAGATCAGCCCCGCCCGCCAGCCTGCCAGCACGCCTCCGGCAGCTGAACGCATAAACAGGTCAGCTGTCCCCACCCCTCAGGCTTCTAGGAATGGGGAGCACGCAGACCGCGCGCTCACAACGCCGGACCAGCAGGTGCCAACGACCAGGCAGACTCCTTCAGCCCGCCCGTTCACGATGCCAAGCCAGCGGATCCCAACCGCCCAAGCGACTCCAGACGTCAATATTTCGCGGCAGCCAGCAGCAGCCCCGACGCCTTATCGAGAGTCTCCTGCCACTCGTGTTCCGGCAACGAGTCGGTGACGATGCCGGCCCCGGCATGGAACGATGTTCGTCCAGGTTCGAAGATAGCCGTCCGGATGGCGATCGAGAACTGGCTTTCTCCGTGGTACCCAAAATATCCGATCGCCCCGGTATAGAGCCCGCGGGGGAAAGGCTCGAGCTCGCGCAAAACCTCGATCGCGCGCTTTTTGGGAGCGCCGGAAATCGAGCCTCCAGGAAAGCACTCCCGGAGCGCGCGGACATGGCTGACTTCCTCTCGGAGCTTTCCCTCCACGGTCGAAACCAGGTGGAAGACCTGCCTGTAGCGTTCGAGGCGCAGCAGCTCGGTGACCTTCACGCTGCCGAACTCGCAGACCTGCCCGAGGTCGTTGCGCTCGAGGTCTGTGATCATCACGAGCTCTGCAATTTCTTTCGGCGAAGTGACCAGGTCCTGCGCGCTGAGCTCATCGTGAGACGGGGAGGATCTTCTGGGGCGAGTCCCCTTGATCGGGCTCGTGGAAATAGCGCGCCCGCTCATGCGCAAAAAGCATTCCGGGGAGGCGGAGGCGACGCGGAACTCCGCGAAATCGAGGAAAGCGGAATATGGTGCCGGGGAGCATTGGCGGAGCCGCTCGAAAAATCTCCAGGCCCCCGGCTGGTCTGCGGGCGCCTCAAACGGATGGGAGAGGCAGACCTGGTAGATATCCCCGGACGCGATGTATTCCTGCGCCGCCACGACCATCGCGAGGAAATCCGTCCGCTCCACCCTGGATCGAAAATCCAGCGCCGTGCGCGCATCCTCCGGAAAGAAATCATATTCCTTCGGAGGATTTTTCCACCGCCCGCTCCCTGGGAGAAACACATGCGGCCGATCATAAAAACCAAAGTGAAACGTGCCGTCAAATGCGACGCACCCGATGGCGGCCCCGTCCGGGCATCCGGCCATCTTCCGGCGGGCGAGCTCTTGCTCCAGCTGGTCCCAGTCGGTTCCGGAAACCACAAGATCCGGCTCTGCCGCCAGCAGGGAGATCCGCGCGTTTCCTTGCGATGCGGAATCCAGAAAAACAAGCCCGTGGCGCGAGCGCATCGCACGCGCCGCAGCAATCGGGCCAATTTTCTGATCCGCGATACGATTCATGCTCTTGCCAAGAGAGGGTAAAATGGCTCTAATTTCAAGTTCTCCGCATTTCCGATGTATTTCCTACTGTTCATTTTTCTCGCCGTTCCGCTCATGGCCCAGGAGGGATCTCCCCAGCCTGCGGCCCCGGCAATCCCGGCACCAGGCGGATCCGCCCAACCCGCCGCCTCGCCGCTCGCCTCGCCGGCTGCAGGCAAGCCGGCGGCCGACGAAGACACCATCCCCTTGCCGCCCGGGTCAGGCTCGGCCGAGACCCCGATGGTTTCCGAGGGGGAGGTCCCCGCGCGCGCGCGCCCGGACGCAGCGCTTCCCGACTCAGCATTTGCCGACCCGAATGCCGTGATCCCGGACGGCTCCTCATCCGCTCCGCCCGCCCCAATGGGCCCGAGCGCCGGAGAAATCGAACGCAAGCTCAAGATCCGGTATAAAGAGCTCCGCACAGAAACCGACAAGGATCCTGCGGTGCACTCGCTCTGGGAACAGGCCCAATCGGCCAAATCGTTTGAGGATGAGCGCGCCGCGCTCCGCGAATACTATCGCCTTCTGTTCAAAAAAATAAAAAAGGCGGACAAGGCATTGACAACGCGCTGCGACACCTTGGAGAAAGCCTATCTCGCCCGCCTGGCGCAGACGCGGATCGAGCCGACAATTCCCCTCACCCTCCCACCCGTGCCGGAACCGCTCAACGATTGAAGCTTTTTCATCTTACGCCCAGCATACCCTTATGATTTCGACGAACAAACTGGAGATGAAAATCTTCACAGGAAACGCCCATCCTGTCTTGGCGCGCGCGATTTGCGACTACCTCAAAGTCGGGCTCGGGGATGCGTCGGTCAGCTCGTTTCCCGATGGGGAAACCTACGTGAAAATCAATGATAACATCCGTGGGCGCGATGTGTTCATGATCCAGCCGACCTGTCCGCCAACGAACCAGAACCTCATGGAGCTGCTCATTCTGGTGGATGCTGCCCGCCGGGCGAGCGCGGCGCGCATCACGGCGGTGCTCCCGTTCTTCGGCTATGCCAGGCAGGATCGCAAGGATCAGGCCAGAGTGCCGATCACCGCAAAGCTTGTGGCCAACCTCCTCGTCGCGGCCGGCGTAAACCGGGTCCTCACGATGGATCTCCACGCCCAGCAGCTCCAAGGGTTTTTTGATATTCCCGTGGACCACCTCCACGCCCGGCCGGTCATGGCCGAATACCTCCACAAGCTCTCCATAGGGAACCTCGTGGTCGTCTCCCCGGACGTCGGCGGAGTCAAGATGGCATCCGCTTACGCGCAGGCGCTCGGGGCCGGGCTCGCGATCGTCGTCAAAAAACGCACCAGCGCGGTCGAAACCGAGGCCTCGCACGTCATCGGCGAGGTCACCGGAAAAAATGTTCTGATCGTCGATGACCTTACCGAAACCGCAGGAACGCTGACCAGCGCAGCCAAGATGCTCAGAAAACATGGAGCGCTCGATATTTATGCTGGCATTTCGCATGCGGTCCTGACAGATTTAGCGGTTGAGCGATTAGAGGGCTCCGAAATCAAGGAGCTCATCACGACGGACAGCGTACCAGTTCGCCCAACAACCGATCAGCGCGTCAAAGTGCTGTCGGTGGCCGAGCTGCTCGGCGAGGGCATCCGGCGCATCCACGACGACGAGTCGGTGAGTTCGCTTTTTGAATTAAAAACCACATAGAACATTTATGGCAACGCAAGCAAAACTCTCCGCCCGCTCACGCTCTGAAAGCGGACGCAACTCGGTCAAACAAGTCCGCGCCCGCGGGGGCGTGCCGGCCGTCATCTACGGATCGAAGGTCGAACCCGCCAACCTGGAAGTCTCCCAGCGCGAGATCCAGGCGCTCCTCTCACATGCCGTCGGCGAGAACATCCTCGTGGATCTGGAGATCGATGATCGCGGAAAGAAGACCAGCCGGCTTTCGCTCATCCAGGAGGTCCAGCGCCATCCTCTCCGCAGCGATATCGTCCATGTGGATTTTCACGCGGTTTCCATGACCGAGGAAATTTCTGCGGACATCGTTATCGAGGCGTTCGGCGAGTCCGAGGGGGTCAAGAGCTTCGGAGGGCTGCTCGAGCAGAGCATCCGCTCGGCCTCGATCCGGTGCCTTCCGCAGCACCTTCCCGAGATCATACGGGTGGACGTCTCGGCGCTCAAAATCGGCGATTCGATTCACGTTCGGGATCTTCCGCTTCCCGCAGGGGTCACGGCGATGGACGATCCGGATCTGACCGTCTTTATCGTGGCGGAGCCAACTGTTGCGGAGGAACCTGCAGCCGCAACCGCCTCTGAATCTCCGGAGGTTATCAAGGAGAAGAAGCCCGAGGCCGGTGCCTCAGGGGAAAAGAAGTAGCCTCCCACGCGCGTGGAATCTTCTGCGGTTTTTCGTCTCGTCGTCGGCTTGGGAAATCCCGGGCGCGAATTCACCGGGACCCGGCACAATGTCGGGTTCCTTATCGGCGACGAGCTGGCGAGGAGAGCTGCCTGCGAGTTTGCCTTCGATCCCAAATGGGATTCTGAGATCGCGCGCTGCGGCGGGCGCGCGCTCATGAAGCCGCAGACGTTCATGAACCTGAGCGGCGAGGCGGTCGGAGAATACGCCAGGTATTTCAAGCTGCAGCGCGAGGAGATCCTGATCATCCTTGACGATGCTTCGCTCCCGCTGGGAGCCCTCCGGCTCCGCCGGTCCGGCACCTCGGGCGGACACAACGGGCTCGAGTCGATCCTCATCCACCTCGGCAGCGAATCGGTGCCGCGCCTGCGCGTCGGCATCGGTGCCCCCGACGGGAAACCGCTCCACGACCATGTCCTCGGGAAATTTGAGGTTTCAGAGGAGGCCGCATTGGCCGAGGCCGTTTCCCGCGCGGCCGATGCTTTCGAACATTCCAACGCACACGGCTTGGAATCCGCCATGAATCAATACAACCAAAAACAACTATGAAACGTTATGAAGCCCTGCTGGCCCTCGATATTCGAGGGAAAGAAGATACCGCCAAAGAAACCATCGAGCGCCTGGAGAAGGTGCTCTCCGCCGAAGGTGCTGCGATCGAACAGGTCCAGCGCCTGGAAAAGCGTGAGCTCGCCTACGAGTCGAAACACACGAAAAGCGCCTACTACGTCAATTTCATCTTCGAGGCGGATCCCTCCACAATTGACAAGCTCCAGAAGAAGCTGAAGCTCGACGAGGTCGTGCTCCTGCAAAATTACCTGCAGCTCCCTGCAAAGAAAAAAGCCCTCGCGGCTTAACCCGCCGCTCTTCCTCACATGGCTAACGTCAACAAAGTCATCCTTATCGGAAACGTCACCCGCGATCCGGAAGTCAAGTTCACCCCCAAGGGCAGCGCGGTGACTGACGTCGGGCTCGCCATCAACAGAAAATACACGCTCGACACCGGTGAGAAGCGCGAGGAGACGATCTTCGTGGATGTCGAGCTTTGGGGCCGCCTCGCCGAGATCGCCGGAGAGTATGCAAAAAAGGGCCACCCTCTCTATGTGGAAGGCCGTCTGCGCATGGATACATGGGATGACAAGACCTCTGGGCAGAAGCGAAGCAGGATGAAGGTTGTGGGAGAAAATATTCAGCTTTTGGGCGGCCGCCCGGGGGGATCCAGCTCATCATCCGGCGGCGGGGATTACGAGGGTGGCGGTCACACCGAGCACCACGCCCCGAGGCCTGCCGCCCACCACCAGCAGGCTGCGCGCCCAGCACAGCAGGCGGCTCCCTCCCCAGCGGAGCAGGGCGACGACATTCCGTTTTAATTGCAGCCATCCCGCCCGCCCTGCGAAAAAAAGCAGCGGCGGGGGATGATGCGATCCGCTGGGGGAATGCTCTGAGCGGGCGGCTCACCTGCCGGTGTCGTATTCTCCCGCGTCGAGCTTACGCCAGAATTCCGCTGCCGGCTGGTGGACTGGGTCGTCGGGAGCCCGGAGGATGCGGAGGGTCCGGAGGCCTCGAAGGCTTTTGATCGAAGCCTTGTCCGCGACCATCATCGGGCTGAGCGTGAGGCGGGAGAGCGGGAGAAACGCGAGGGCCTTGACGTTGTCGACAGAGAGGTGGCCGATGTCTAGCGACTGGAGCCTGCTGCATGTCAGGGGCGGCCCGAGCGGGCTGATGTCGGTGATCGAGGTGCCCGATATGTCGAGGGCGGTGAGGGTGGCCCGCGCCATGCGCGCCAGCATCAGATCAGAAAACTCCGTGTCCTTGAGGGAGAGGTTTTGGATTCTTGCAAACCCGCGCAGCCCGGCGGGCAGGGCTCCAACCTTGCATCCTGAGAGATCGAGGGACTCGAGGGGGAGCGCAGCAAGCGTCGCCCAGTCGAGCGCATCGGCCCCTTGAATCTTGATCCGAACCGGCACCGATGCGAGCGCTTTAAGTGGCGAGAGATCCTGCAGCGCGGAAATTCCGGAGATCGTCATATCCCGCCCGCCGGATTGGAAAGCCACCTGGCCGATCGCGTGGTTGGCGGCCATGAGGCTGACCGCCACTTCGGAGATGCCCGGCGGGCGGGCGGGCGAGCCGCCCCCAATCGAGCTGCGGCGCGGCATCGACTTGTCTGGAAGAAACAGAAATTCTATGACCCCGGAAGCGACCTGATCGAACGGCGAGCCGGTGCTGTTGAGAAGGGAGACGGCTTTTTCAAAGCGGTTGGTGAGCGGCTTGCTCAGCTGGTCGGCGATGGAAACCAGCTCCTGCGGCCGGTCGGGCCCGAGCATGTCGGGCTGGTTCGCCTCCCTCCTGGCCTCTGCGGATTTCTCAGCCATCTGAAAGGACTCTTTTGCCTGGGCGACCTCCATGCACGCAAGGTGGTACCGGCCCTTGACCATCCACGCCTGGGGGAGGGTCGGATCGTGAAGCACGGCTTGGGAAGCCGACTCCAAGCCGGCGCTAATCCTGCTGAGAATCATCTCGGGATTCCCTCTGTAAAACCCCAGCTGCCCGCGGTTCAGCTCCCGTTGAAAAGCCATCATCGACTGGTTGACCTCGCCCATCGCCCGGGCGGACTGAAGAAATTTTTCCCGGTCCTCAAAGTAGCCGGGCTCCAGGCGCGGCAGCTCGGCAGGCGCGCGCGGAGCGGCGGCCTGCGCCTGAAGATCCTCGATCCTCTTTTGTGCTTCGGTCAGCTTTTCGTCCCTGCCGACCACCAGGGCATTGGCCGCATTGACCTCCGCCTCGCGCTTCTGCTTTTCGTCCGCAGTCTGAGACTTAGCGAGAGTCGCGGCCTCATCGGATTCCTTTTTTGCCTTCTCGGCTGCGCTCCTGGCGGTATCGGCGAGCTTCAGATTGTCGTAGGCCGCCAGCGCCTCCTTCCTCTGCTCGTCGGCGCGAAGCTTGTTTTCGAGGGCAAGCTTTTCCTGCACCTCGGCCTTGGCCAGCGCGGCCTCGGCGGCCTTCGCGCGGTCGGTGATCTGCCAGAATGCCGCGATCGAGCCAGCCAAAAAAACGAGAAGCGATGCGGTCGTGACCGCCGCGATCGCACGGTTGCGCATCACGAGCTTGCGGACAAGCTCGACGGCGGTGACCGGGCGCGCGCTGATGACCTCTCCGCGGCGGTACCGCTCGAGGTCCGCCTGGAGGGCGGCGATGCTGCGGTACCGCTCGACCGGCGCGTTGCGGAGGGCCTTGAGAACGATGATCTCGAGATCGCTGTCGAGCTTCGGGTTGATGCTGCGCGGCCGGGGAGGCTCGTGGTTCTGGAGCGCCTGCGCGTCCGCGACGATGTTTCCGGTGGCCTCAAAGTGCCTGCGACCGGTCAGCATCTGGAAAAGGACCGTGCCAAGCGCATAGACGTCCGCCCGCTCGTCCACGTCCTTGCTCGATTCCGCCTGCTCGGGCGACATGTTCTCGAGCGTTCCGACCACGTGCCCGCTGACCGACAGCGATTGCCCGGAGTCCCCGGAGCTGATCTTGGCGAGCCCAAAGTCCGCCACGAGCGGCTCGCCATCCTCCCGGAGCAGGATATTTCCGGGCTTCAAATCGCGGTGAAGAACTCCGTGCTCGTGGGCGAACTGCACCGCATCGCAGACTTTCAGAAAGATGTTGAGCGTCTGCTCCACCGGCAGCACGCGCGTCCGCTTCAGGCGGGGGGCCTCGGCCGCCTCGCCCCCCTCGGAGCTTTCGCTGCGGGAGGACCTTTCCTCGCGCAGCGCGTGGATGAGGGACTTGATATCGGGCAGAGGTTTCCCTCCGCTCCCGACGCTCTCCGCCCGCGTGCGCTCGTAGAGAAGATCCGAGAGCGTCAGGCCATCAACAAATTCCATCACAAGGTATTGGATCCCCTCGAATTCGCTCATCTCGAAAATCCGGCAGATGTTCCGGTGGGGGAGGCGGGACATCACCTCCGCCTCGCGCTGGAACCGCTTCAGCTGGGCGTCCGATGTGGTCTCGGTCGAGTGGAGGACCTTGATGGCAACAATGTTCCCATACCGGTCCTGACCTTTCCACACCTTCCCCATCCCCCCGGCCCCGATCACGCTCAGCAGCTTGTATTTTCCAAGCGACTGGGAAAAGGGAACCGTGACGACATTGTCGGTGCTCAGCTCCAGGGAGTCCCCCACCACCGCCGGACGGACGACGCGCAGGACGGGAACCGGCTCGTCGAGGCCTCCGGCCTGAAACGCGTAGAGGTAGTCGGCATAATACTCCACGTGCGAGGTGTCCTCCTCCACCCCGGGGCCGATCAGCCAGACCCCTCGCACATGCTCCGGAGAGAGCGGCTGAACCTGGTCTCCCTGCCAGTGAAAATCGCTCAAATCCGGCTCCTCCTCACTCTCTGCGCGGATCGCCTGCCACCCCTCGGGGAGCGTCTGCACAAGGTTGCGAAGCGTAAATTCCGAGATCAGCACCTCCCCCGGCCGCGCGAGGTTGCAGAGCTCGGCGGCCAAATCCACCGTCAGTCCAACGGCCGAGTAGCTCTGGGTCGCGGAGGCTCCGAGCGCTCCGACAAACGTCTCCCCGGTCCAGATCCCGCACGAAAGCGGCGGCATTTCCTTGCCCAGCCGGAAGAGCTCCGAGCGCAGGCGCGCCGACTTTTCAATCTGGTTGCATGCCGCCCGGATCGCCCTCAGCGCATGGTCGGCAAAATACCTTGGTGCCCCGAAGATCCCAGTCACCGCGCTTCCCGATGACTGGCAATACGTGCAGCCGGTCTCCAGGATGGCATCCGCCGCCTCCTCGCCAAAGGAGCTCAGCATCAGGCGAGTTTCCATCGGGACCAGGCGCTCTGAGAGGCGGGAGATCCCGTTCAGACGCGTCCGCGAGATCGTCAGATGCCGCCGCTCCGGCTGGCGCACCGTCCGGAGCTCCTCCTCATTCAAAACGTCCACGGAGGTTCCGCTCACGTCGCGCAGGCCCCGGCTCACCGCCTCCATCGTCGTGACCTCGTCCAGCACGATGTCCAGCACTCCGCCTTCGCTGTAGGTCTTGACCTCAAAAACCCGGCCCTGATCGTCGGTGACAAGCCGGTTGCTCGCCCGCCCGGTCTCGGGCCGCAGAAAACAAGACGAAATCTCCCCGCGCGTCCGGTCGGCCAAAATCTCCAAGGGCGCCCCGATCAAGTCAACCTTCCTCACCCGCAGGTAAGCCGCCAGCGCCGAGTTGGCATAGAGCACGATGTCATCCGGAGAGACCCGCGCAATCATCGTCCGGAAAAATTCACCGTCAGGGGAAGACATGAGGAAAGAGTAGTTCGAAAATGTTCTCGCACTCAATCAGGAAAAAGATACAGCCCGCCGCAGCGAATGCTACGACGGGCTGTTGTTCCCCCCAGAACAGTTTTGAGAATATTACGGGCCGCCCGGATGGCAAGAAGATATTTTTGAAAAAGTTTATTCAGATAGAGCTAGCTGATAATGAGCCACCTGGGATTCCCACATCCACCCACGTCACGTCATTGGTGAGCATCTTCTCTCCGTCGAAGTGGAAAAACCCTCGAAAATGGCCGCCGGCAATGACCCCCGGTAGCCAGTGGATATCGTCGGCCCACATTTCCTGGTAGGGGATCCTGTCGAGCGGCGTCCAAATCGGGATCGCCTCATCGGTCTCGATCGCCTCGCCGAGGCAGCCGGATGCGACAAAGACCGAGCAGTGGAGCGCATACCCGTCGGCGAAATGGAAGTGGAGCTCCCCGCGCTCTTCGACTCCAACGGGAGTCACCCCGAGCTCCTCCTGCGTTTCCCGGATCGCAGCTTCCCGGGCCGTCTCGCCGTGCTCAAGGCGCCCGCCCGGGCCGTTGATTTTCCCAGCTCCCAGCCCGCGCTTTTTTCTGATGAGAAGGATCTCATCGCTTCGGATGACAAAGCAGAGCGTCGCGCGCTCGGTCGGCTGCCAGGTTTTCCAGAAATCAGACATCCCGCAACGATAGCGGCAATTTGTGATCCGGCCAGCAGCCGATCAAAAAAACAAGGCCCAGAGGCTCAGCCTCCGAGGGAAAGGGTTGCCGGGAAGCCGGGCGGCAGCCGGACAGGGCGCCCCTGCGGCATCTGGACGAGTGCAAGCTCCTGGCGGCACCTCACGAGAAGCGTTCCGTCCGATGGCCGCACGATCTCGAACTCCACCACAAAACGGATCCCGCTCCACTCGGCAATGCGCCCGTCCACTCGGATCTCATCGCCCAGGCGCGCCGGCCGCTTGTAGTCAATCTCGGTGCGCGTGACGACCGGGTGGATGTTCGTTCGGGCGATCTCCTCGAAGCTCATCCCCATCTGGATCGCCAGCAGCGTGCGCGCGACCTCGATGAAGCGCAGGTAGACGATATTGTGGACGACGCCGCCTGCATCGGTATCAAAATACATGACGCGGACGTCAGTAGAAATCCGGCACTGGTCGGGCAAGTCCATGTTAGGGATTGTGCAGGGAGCCTGCCTGACCTCACAAGAGAAAACTCGCCCGCGGAAGCGGGCCCTCGGGGCTACTCCGTGTTCGCAAGCCGGTTCGACGTGCAGGTCCCGCGCTTCGAGGCCCTGATAAAATCGAAGAGCTCGGTGGCCTCGGGCCCCCACTCGGATGCTGCGGCCTGCTCCAGAGCTTCGCGCACGCGCAGCCCGCTCCGGTAAACGAGCCGGAACGCCCGCTTGATCTCCATCCGGACGTCCTGGCTGAACCCGCCGCGCCGGAGCCCGACCACATTGATCCCGACGAGGAGGTTCCGGAAGTTGGCCGTGACGAATGGCGGGACGTCTTTGTTGAAGCTCGAGCTCCCGGCGATCATCGCCCGCCGCCCGATCCGCATGAACTGGTGAAAGACGCTCCCCCCGCCTAGCACGGCGGACTCGCCGACCTCCACGTAGCCGGCGAGCAGGCAGTTGTTCGTGATGATGACGCCGTCGGCAAGGGACACGTTGTGTCCCAGGTGGGTGCCGACCATCAGGAAGCACCGGTTCCCGACCGTGGTCGCCGACCCTTCCTTTGTCCCCCGGTGGACGGTCACATACTCGCGAATCCGGTTGTTGTCCCCGATCCTGACCTCGCTCTCGATCTCCGGCGTGTGGGCAAAATCCTGCGGGGCGGCGCCGATGACCGACCCGTAGCCGATCACGTTCCCTTCGCCCATGGTCACCCGGCCTTCGAGGATCGCATGGGCCTGGATGACGCACCCCTCGCCGATCGAGGCCCCGCCGCCGATGATCGCATGGGGGCCGACCTCCACGCTCCCGGCGAGGCGGGCGGAAGGAGAAACAATTGCTGTGGGATGGATTTTCATAGGAGGCCTGCGTCGCGGAAGCTAAAATACGGAAGCCGCCCGCCATCGGACGATCCGAGGATCATGTGGTCAATCAAATTGATCTGGAGAAGCGCGGCCGCCTCGCGCAGGGAGGACGTCAGCCGGCGGTCGGCACCGCTCGGCTGCGGATCCCCGCTCGGATGGTTGTGCACGACCACCAGGGCGTATGCGCTGTGGATGATCGCCGGCCGAAAAATCTCCCTCGGGTGCGCGACGCATTCGTTGATCGAGCCCAAGGCGATCTCCTCGACCAGCATCAGCCGCAGCTTGGTATCGAGGAGGATCACCCGCAACGACTCTCTCCGGAGCGCAAGAAATTCCTGCCCGAAGACATCAAAAACCTTTTCGGGAGAATCGAGGACCGGCCGTTCCTCGCGGCTTCTTGCAAGCCGCTTTCCGATTTCGAACGCGGCTGCCAGCTCGAGGGATTTCGCTTTCCCGATCCCTGAAACCCGCTTTCGGATCGCCATCGCGTTGTCGCGGGACAGCGCGACCAGGCCGCCGCTGCAACTGAGCAGCTCAGAGGCGATGACCAGAGCATTCCGCCCGGGCTGCCCGGTGCGGATAAAAATGGCGAGAAGCTCGGCGTCCGCGAGCGATTCGATCCCGTATTTGTCGGCCTTTTCCCTCGGGCGGTCCGAGGCGGGCATTTCGAGGATGCGGTGCACGGTCAAATCTGATCGAGAAGCGAGCGGAGGTGTTCGGAGATCGCCCGCAGCCCGTGCGCGTATTTGTTGTCATGGATCGGAGCGAGCTGCGCGAGGGATTCGTCGATCAGCCGGACCGCGACCTGCTTCGCCGCCTGCAATGCCCCCGCGCTGTCCATCATTTGGACGAGAAGCTCGCCATCCACATTCTCCTCCTGCAGCAGAAGCTCGCGGAGCGTGTTGATATCCTTGCCGGACTGGAGCAGCAGCAGGACCGGCAGGGTGAATTTTCCTTTGCGCAGGTCGGTCCCCAGAGTCTTGCCCGTCGCCTCCTCGCTTCCCGCAAGATCAAGAATGTCATCGTAGATCTGGTAGGCGATCCCCAGCTTCGTGCCGAACGCCTTGAGCGCGCCGATGACCGGCGGGCTCGCCTCGCTGATGAAAGCGCCCAGCTCGCAGGCTGCGGAAAACAGCGCCGCCGTCTTCATCTCGATGATCCGGTAATAGTCGGCCGTCGTAAGCTTCAGGTCGAACCTCCGCTGGGTCTGGATGATCTCGCCGGAGCAGACATCCGCCGCCGCATCCGCGATCCTGCGGCAGATGTCGCTGTTGCTGAAATTCGTGGAGAGCCGGAGGGCGTGGGCAAACAGGCAGTCGCCAAGCAGGACGGCGATCGCGTTCCCCCACTTCGCATTGGCGGAGGCCTGGTCGCGCCGGAGCTCCGCGCCATCCATGATGTCGTCGTGCACCAGGGTTGCGATGTGGATCAGCTCGAGAATCACCGCCAGGTCGACATGGCTTGCAGAAATTTTTCCCGTCGCGCCGGCGGAAAGCAGCGCGAGCGCCGGGCGAAGGCGCTTGCCGCCTGACCCGCACACATAGGAAACATATCCCTCCACGGCGGGATCAAACGCCTTCGCCTGAGCGCGGAGCCTTTCCTCCACGGTGTAAAGATGAGGGTTGATCAGCTCGAGGGCCTGCGAAAAAGAAATGGGTTCGGCAGAGGTCATGGTTTCAAATCAAATCGGCCTTCCATGCCAGCATCCGGCGGATGAGGACAAACGGGATCAGCAGGGCCACGGCGACCGCGGCGGCGAGCAGCGGGCCAGGGACCACGCGCGCCCGGTCGTGCGCTATGGCGCGCAGCCCGGCGGACACCACATCCTGCGGGCTGACAACAAACGCCGGGAACGTCTGAAAATGGTTGGCGGTTCCCAGCTCGCCCTCTCGGGTGGCCGCAGCAAAGAATTCCGTCTCCACCGGCCCCGGGCAAAGCGCGGTGACCGTGATCCCCTTGGGGCGCAGCTCGATGGCCAAAGCTTCGGAGAAGCTTGTGACATACGCCTTGGTCGCGGAATAGACCGCCATGTTCGGCAGGGGAAAAAAACCAGCGACGCTGCTCACGTTGAGGACCGCCGCCCGCCCGCCCTGGAGCATCGAAGGCACCAGCAAATGGGTGAGGTGGGTGAGGGCGGAGATGTTGACATCCACCATCGCCTTCACTCGGGCCCAGTCGCTCGATTCGAACCCTCCGTGGTCGCCAAGCCCGGCATTGTTGATCAGAAAATCCACGGCGATCCCCTCTCCCTCGATCCACGCCGCCAGCGAGGCCCGCTGGCTCTCGTCCGCCAAATCCGCCCCGTAGGTCCGCACATCGAGCCCCGGGTGGATCGCCTGCAGCTCGGCCGCCAGCTCATCCAGTCGGTCGCGGCGCCTCGCCACCAGGACCAGACTCCGAGCATACGGGGCAAGCTGGCGGGCAAACTCCGCGCCCAATCCCGACGATGACCCGGTGATCAATGCTGTGCAGCCTTCAAAAAATCTCATAGTCATGAATCTCGATGATTGTTCAGAACCTATCCAGCCAAAAACCATTTACAACTTCCGATGGGTCCCGGATCCGGAGCCTCCTCGACCGCTCGTGCGCCCCGGTTCAAAACCAGAGCCTCGCCGAAGCCACGGTCCCGGCCGGCACCTCGACCCTGCGCCACCGCCACCTTGCCAGCGAGGAGTTTTACTTCATCCTCGAGGGTTCTGGAACCATGGAAATTGACGGCTCCCGGCGCGAGATCTCCCCGGGTGACGCCATCCTCATCCCCCCGGGTGCCCGCCACCAGATCTCCGCGGCCGCCACCCTCCGGTTCCTCTGCTGCTGCGCCCCGCCCTACTCGCACGAAGATACGCATTTCGATTGAAGCCTCCGGACCTCGATGAGGTGGCTGTTGAATGGGGTTTTCCCCCACATCGGGCGGACGTCGAGCGAAAATGAGGGGGAGACAAAAAGCTTTTCGATCTCCTGGCGTGAGTGGAAATGGCACCGCCCGCCCCGGATCCAGCCGGAGGCGCGAACGAAGGCCTCCTCAGCGAGGGTGGCGAAGTATCTCCAGGATGAGTCGCGGAAGGCCGTGCGGATGATCGCTCTCCCGCCTGGGGCAATTCGGGCAGAGAGGGACTCCATGGCGGCCTCCAGCTCGGCGGGCGCCATGTAGTGGAGGACGTCGAGGACGACGATGTCTCCAGAAAACTCCGGGAGCGAGCGGACGTCACCGATATGAAAATCCAAGTTTTGGTAGTAGCTGGCGACAAGCTCCCTGCCGGCGCGGACTTTTCCGGCATCCGGCTCGATTCCGGTGATCGGCTGCGAGCACCCGCATTCCCGGAGGTAAGCGGCGAGGAGCCCGATGCCGCAGCCGATATCGAGAAGCGGCAGGGAAGATCCTCGCAGCATGGAGGCGGCGGCGGCGTAGGCCGGATCCCACATGGCCTTCCGTTTGGCGTAGCCGTGCAGGAACCGGGAGGCATGAAAACGTTCGGCCGCACGGCGCGCGGGATTTTTTGAAAACACGAGGTGAGGTCTAGTTTTATCCACTCTCCTCTCCTTCGCGCCTGCGGTCAAACCATTCAGGCGCCGAAAAAGCCCTAGGGCATGAAAAGGCTAATCAGTTGACTTGCCGTGTGGATTTTTCAAATCTGCAGGCATTCATTTCAGATATGGCTACAAATGACGCTCAGAGTTCCAGGAAGACGAAGCTTTTGGAGCTCGTGTCGCAGGATGTTCTCGAGGTCGGCCCGGACTTTAATTCCCAATCGAACCTCTTTGATGCAGGTCTGGACTCCATGGCGATCATGCAGCTGCTGCTCCTGATCGAGCAGAATTTCGGCGTGCGGCTTCCGTCGGCGAAACTCACACAGGAACATTTTTCCTCGATTGACGACCTGGAGCGCCTGATGGACTCCGAGGCGGGCGGCTGATCGTGCTCGCAATGACCGGAGGCCCGATTTGAGCCATCTCTCCAGCAGGAAACTCGCCCGGTTAACGGGAGCAGGGTGTTTTGTTCTCACGCTCGAAAGCGTCTTCGGCGCGTCCGTGACGAATGCCTGCCGCCTATGCGTGCCGACGTAGCGGTCATCGGCGGGGGAAGCGCAGGAATTGCGGCGGCTGTTTCCGCGGCCAGAGCGGGCGCGCGGGTTGCGTTGGTTGATAGGAACGGGATCCTGGGGGGGCAGGCATCCGGCGCAATGATCCACTCGACTTGCGGGCTTTATCTATTGCGCGAGGACGAAACCAGCCCGCTTCAACCTGCCAATCACGGATTTCCGATGGAGTTCGCAAGGGGCCTGGTGAAAATGGGGGGCGCAAGGGGGCCGGTTCGTATGGGGCGGCTCGATGTTTTGCTCCATGAGCCGACCGCATTTGCCCTTCTTGCGGACGAATTGTGCGCGGCCCTGCCCGGCTTGGAGGTTCTCTTGCATGCCGAGATTCTGAAGGTGGAACCGGGAGGCGACCGGTTCATTCTGCGCATCAACAGCCGGGGGCGGCACGAGGAGCTGGAATCGGGAACCGTCGTGGATACCACCGGCGACGCGGAGGTGGCCGCGATGGCAGGAGCGGCCTGCGCGCAATCCGACCGCCTCCAACGGCCAGCTTACATTTTCAAGCTGGCTGGGGTGGATCCGATGGGCATGACCAAAGACGGCCGGATCCGCATCGCGCACGCATTGAGCGCGGCGGTGGCCGATGGCATCCTGCCAGCCTCTGCGCTTGGAACAACATTTCGGCACGGGGTCGCGGAGGGGGAAGCCTGGGCTACGACCGATCTCGCGGCGGCGGGCTTCGACCCTTTCGATTTGCGATGTCTTTCAGCGGTCGAGCTCGAAGGCCGCAGCCTGGCCTTGCAGATTCTCCGGTTCTTACGCGAGGCGGCGCCCGGGTTCCGGGGGACCACAGTCGCGGCATGGCCAGGGCGGGCGGGAATTCGTGAAAGCCGCAGGATCCTGGGGCAATACGAGCTCACGGCCGATGACATCTGCAAGGGATCCGAATTTTCCGATGCCGTGGCTCTGAGCGCATGGCCGATAGAGCTTCGGGAAAGCCACACCGGACCGAAGTTCCGGTTTCCGCTGGAAAACCGTCCGTGCGGGATCCCCCTCCGCTCGCTTCGCTCCCGCGATGCCTCCCGCCTCTTCATGGCCGGGCGGTGCATATCCTGTTCGCATGAAGCCCAGGCGGCGATCCGTGTGATCGGAACCTGCATGGCCACCGGCGAAGCGGCCGGAAAGGCAGCGGCCGATCAGGCAGGAAGGAACATCGGATCCGGCCGGCCAACCAGCGGCTGCTGATTTCAGCGGGCCATAGCCAGGAGGGAATTTTCTCCCGCTGCAAAAAAAAGTCCCCAACCGGCTGATGAGCGGGTAGGAATGCTCGCGATTCGCATGGATACAATGCTCGCTGAAATCGGCCCCTCAACCCGGCCGGACCGGATTTTCAATATTGCCGAGGGGATTTTTGTTCGCGCGGATCCGGGCAGCGTTGCGGTGATCGAGGGGGAGGCCCACACGTCTTATCGGGAATTGAACGAGCGCAGCGCCTCGATTGCAGGCCAGCTGCGCGAGGCGATGGGAGGAGACCTTTCCGCGCAGCGCATCGGCCTGCAATGCCGCGACGGGGCAGCCTATATTGCGCTGGCGCTCGGCATCCTGCGCGCCGGGGCCTGCTTTGTCCCAATCGCTCCGGAGCTTGCACCGTCCGAGCGCGAGCTGCTGGCCTCGACGATCGGCTTGGATTTTCTTCTTTCGGCGAAAAGCGAGGCGGCGGGGAAGATCGGTTTTGATCTGGCTGCTCTGCGCCGAGGCTCCCGGCCCGAGTGGGAGGGATCTCTCGCAGCGCTCCACCCCGCCTTCATCCGCTTCAGCTCGGGCACGACCGGGCGGAGCAAGGGGGTCGTCCTGTCGCACGATACCCTCCGCGAACGGGTTGAAGCCGCCAATGGTGGTTTGGAGATCGGGCCTGGGGACCGGGTTCTTTGGGTGCTCGCGATGTCCCACCACTTTGCGGTCTCGATCATCCTCTATCTCTGGCACGGGGCCACGGTTGTCCTGCCGAAATCGCACTTGGCTGGCGACATCCTGGAGGCCGCCGTCAGCCACCGCGCAACGGTCCTCTACGCCGCGCCATTCCACTACGAGCTGCTGGCAGGACATGCCGGGCAGACCCGGTGGCCGGCCCTGCGGCTTGCTGTCTCGACAACCATGGCGCTTGCCTTGGAAACAGGAGCGGCTTTTGACAGGGCTTTCGGGGTGTATCCCTCGCAGGCGCTGGGGATCATTGAGGTCGGCCTCCCCTGCCTGAACGTTCCCGATGCGCGAAGCAAGCCAGCATCCATAGGCCCGGTGCAGCCAGCCTTTGCCTTTGAGCTGCGAAATCCGCAGGGGCAGGCCGCGGAGCCGGGCGAACAGGGCGAGCTCTTTCTGAAAGGCCCCGGAATGTTCGACGCCTACATCGAGCCATGGCAGGAACGTGCGGCCGCGACAGGAGAGGGATGGTTTTCGACCGGAGATATCGCGCGGGCGGATGGCGACGGCTGCCTGTACCTGGTCGGCCGGAGCAAGTCGGTGATCAGCGTCGGCGGAATGAAGTTCTTTCCGGAGGAAGTCGAAGCGGTTCTTTGCCAGCACCCGCTGATCGCCGAGGCCCGCGTTTTCAGCCGTCCGCATCCCACGTTCGGCATGGTCCCTGCCGCAGAGCTCGTGGCCGTTGAGGGCGGGTCCGTGCCGACGGCGCGGGAAATCACTGCGTTTTGCCGAAAACAAATCGCCCGACACAAAATTCCCGTGGAAATCTCGTTCGTGGCTGGCCTCGCCAGAACTCCCAGCGGGAAGATCAAAAGGATTTATCCGGGGTAGCTCAGGGGGCTTCCTGCTGCAGGATGCGTCCTGAGCAGTTGCTATCCGGGTTAGTTCTCCTCATCGGCTATCTTGTACCCGGCGAGGTCGAAATCGAAGACGCCCTTTCCAATCTTCGGGTTGATTTCCACATTGCTGAACTCATTGAGAATCGAGGAGCCCTCGCGCGTGACAATTTCCAGGCTGAGCCAGCGGCCGGTCGCCGTGTCAAAATCCCATTTGATCGCGGAAAGCCTTCGGGCGGACGCAGCGTCGCGCGGCAGCATTTCGAGGTGGCATTTGGAGCCGGCAGTCTCCAGCGCCAGCACTTGAACATTTCGCTGGAACTCCTCAACGCTTCCGCCTCCCGGGAGCCGGATCATCCCGAGGGCCTCGGAGCCGCCAGGGCTTCCTGGTGCCGCGAGCGGTTTCCGCTCCGCCCGCTTTTTTCCAGGCTGAATAATGGTCAGGCCGTCGGGAGTTCCAATGATGATCGTCTTTGGAGGATCTCCCAGCTCCCAGCGAAACCAATTTGGAGCCTTGAACCAAAGCCGGCCCTTGCTCGTCAGCGGGCTCCGGAGGGTTCGCAGCGTCCGAGTCTGCGTGAAATCAGCGGAGACGGAGAGGACATCTTTCTGCGCGGCAATCCATTTCTTGAGCGGCGAGAGATCCAGAGATTTCTCCGGAGGAGCCGCAAAAAGAGCGCCCCCTGCTAAAAAGACAATCATCGCCAGCCCCAGCCAAAGCCGGAAGAAAACGGCCGCCCGTTGCGGCGACCTTTTACGAAGGGAATAAAAAAACACGGGGTGAGGTCTGGCTTTTTCCACTCTCCTCTCCTTCGCTCCTCCGGGCAACTTCAATCATTGTTTTCTCCTGTGCAGAAGCCAGAGGAAGGCTCCCGGGAGCGCCCAGAGCGCGGACATCAGGTAGCCGGCGAGAGAGATGGCGATGGCCGTCGGGGCTGGCACTCCGGCCAGCGAGCCCAGCAGGAGCGCAAAGACGCCCTCGCGGACGCCGAGCCCGCCGAGGCTGACCGGAATCCCCGAGATGATATCCACGGTAGGCATGAGGGCGAGGAAGCACCCCATGCCAGGATCCACCCCGTAGGCGCGCGCGGAAAAATAGTAGGTGAGAAAGAAGATCCCGAGCATGACCGCCGAGACGAGCAGCGCGAACAATGTGCGCGGCCACTGGATGGCGCATTGAAAATAGACTCCGGAAAGCTCGACCAGCTTCGCCCGGCCGGGCCAGCGGGCCGGGAGGCGCGAGGCGACCGAACGGGAGGAAAGGACCACCGAGGCGGCGACCAGGAGGGCGATGGCGGCAAGGTAAATCCCCATCGCCCGAACCAGCCCGGCCGCCACCGGGCTGGACATCAGCCAGGCAAGCTTCCATGCCATCAGCCCAGAGCCGAGAACGACCAGGGAAACCACTCCGGCCAGCCGGTCCATGATGACCGAAAGGGCCGCGCGGCCGGCATCGTGCCCGCGCGCGGCCAGCAAGCCGACCTTCACCACGTCACCCCCCGCCCCGCCAGGCAAAAACAGGTTGCAGAAAAGCCCGGCAAAAAAAATTCCCGCAGATTCTGCGATCCCGATCTCCAGCCCGGCCATTCCTAAAAATACCCGCCAGCGGATCAGGCAAAGGATCTGGACGGCCCCGGCAAGGAGCAGCCCGGCCGCCAGCCATCGCGGGTCGGCCGCAAAAACAACCGAAGTGAGGCGGCCGCGAAACCCTGCTCCAGAAAGCAGGGCTGCAAGCAGACAAATGCTCACCGCCGCCTGCCCCGCAAGGATCAGCGTCCGGGATCGTTTCGGCGCGGTCACAGCACCCCAAAAATCTCAACGGAAAAATGACCAACGAAGAAATTTGGGCTGTCCGTGATTGCCATGCCGAAAGAGATGATTGAAAATGATCCCTGGCAAGCTTCAAGATTTATCAGCAGAGCGGGGGGTATGCCCGCGCAAAATCTCAGCAAATCTCCCCTTGACCAATTCGGCCCACATCCGACGATGTGCAGATGGACTTTTCTGTTCCGTCGCTTTTCATCAACCGCGAGCTAAGCTGGCTGGAATTCAACCAGCGGGTTCTCGACCAGGCGTGGGACGAAAAGAATCCGATCCTCGACCGCCTCAAGTTTCTTTGCATCGTGAGCTCGAATCTTGACGAGTTTTTTGAGGTGCGGGTGGCCGGGCTCAAGCAGCAAAGGCAAACGCACACGTCAGAGACCGGGCCCGACGGGCTCTCTGCCCGGGAGACGCTTGCGCTGATCAGCGAGCGGACCGGCCGGATGGTGGACGACCAGTACCGGTGCTGGAGGGAGCAGATCTCCCCGGAGCTTGAGCAGCAGAAGATCCGGTTCCACAGGTATCCAGAGGTTCCCGAGGAGGAGAAGGCCCACTTCGCCGCGTTCTTTCAAAAGACCGTCTTCCCGGTGCTGACCCCGATCGCAGTGGACCCCTCGCATCCGTTTCCACAGCTCCTGAACAAGAGCCTCAACGTGATTGTCGAGCTCGAGGGAGACGGCCTGGAGACCGACATTGCGGTCGTCCAGGCGCCGCGCATCCTGCCGCGCGTCGTCCCGTTTTCCAATCCGCACGACGGCGATGACTACGTGTTCCTTGGAAACATCATCCAGGAGCACCTGGCCTCGCTCTTCCGAGGCGTCCGCGTGATGGGATCCCACCTGTTCCGGGTCACCCGCAACAGCAACCTCTACTTCGACGAGGAGGAGGAGCAAAACCTCCTCCACGCGATCGAGGAGGAGCTCCGCCGGGTCAAGCGCGGCGCGGCGGTCCGCCTGGAAGTCCAGGATGACTGCCCGGAGGATGTCGTCGGCCGGCTCCTTCAGATCTTCAACATTGAGGAAGAGGACGTCTTTCGGATCCACGGGCCTCTGAATTTCTCGAGGCTGCTGCCGCTGGCCCTCCAGATTGACCGCCCGGACCTTCGCTACAAGCGGTTCTCCCCGTGCACGGTCGTCGCCCTCGACACCGCGAGCGACATTTTTTTCCACATCCGCAAGGGGGACATCCTCCTCCACCACCCCTACGACAACTTTCAGACCGTGGTGGATTTTCTGGCGCAGGCGGCGGAGGATCCGCACGTGCTCGCCATCAAGCAGACGCTTTACCGGACGAGCTCCGACTCGCCGATTGTCCAGGCGCTGATCGAGGCGGCAAAGAACGGCAAGCAGGTCACGGCGGTGATCGAGCTGAAGGCGCGGTTTGACGAGGCCGCCAATATCAAGTGGGCCCGCATGCTGCGCGAGGCGGGAGTGGACGTGATCTACGGAGTCTCAGGGCTCAAAACCCACGCGAAGGCGATGCTCATCATCCGGAGCGAGGGCGACGGCATCCGCCGGTACGCGCACCTCGGCACCGGGAACTACCATCCGTCCACCGCAAAGATTTACACGGACCTGAGCATGCTGACCTGCCGCGAGGACATCACGACCGACCTTGCGGAGACGTTCAACTGCCTGACCGGGGTGTCGAAGTTCCCTGTGATGAACCAGCTTCTTGTGGCCCCTTGGTCGCTGCTCCCGTCATTTCTGAAAATGATTGAGGGGGAAGTTGCGCATGCGCTGGCCGGGCGGCCGTGCGGGATCTACGTCAAGGTGAACTCTCTTGTCGAGGAGGAGATCATCGAGGCCCTCTACCGCGCTTCCGCCGCAGGGGTGCCGATCCGGCTTCTCGTCCGTGGCATGTGCGCGGTCAAGGTCGGGGTTCCCGGCGCGAGCGAGAACATCGAGGTCCGAAGCATCGTCGGGAGGTTTCTCGAACACAGCCGGATCTTCCGCTTCGAAAACGGAGGGGCCAGAAAAATCTACCTGGGCAGCGCCGACTGGATGCCCCGGAACCTCTTCCGGCGGGTCGAGACGGTCTTCCCGGTCGTCCAGCAGGGGCTGCTCGACCACGTCGAAGAAATTCTCGATTGGTTCTGGAAGGACAACGTGAAGGCAAAAGTCATGCAGAGGGACGGCACGTATGCCCCGAGGCCAGCCGACGCAGGCGAGGATCCGTTCGATGCGCAGGCGGAATTTTTGGCCGATGCCCAGCGCCGCAGGAAACGCCACTCGCTCGACAAACAGGGATGAGCGACACGAAACCCACCGAGCTCGAAACGATTGACGCGGCGTTTGAGGTCTCGCTGCGGCCCCCGCTCTTTGAGGAGTTTTCCGGGCAGGAGAAGACTGTTGCCCGGCTGCGCCTGATGGTCGAGGCCGCCCGTCAGCGAGGGGATACGCTCCAGCACATCCTTCTCAGCGGCCCGCCCGGGCTCGGAAAGACGACGCTCGCCTACATCATCGGCAACGCGATGGGATCGGAGGTCCGCACGACCAGCGGGCCGATGGTGGAAAAAGCTGGGGACCTCGCGGGGCTTCTCACCAACATCGAGCGGGGGGGCATCCTGTTTATTGACGAGATCCACCGCCTCCAGCCGTCGATCGAGGAGTATCTGTATCCCGCCATGGAGGACTTCAAGCTCGACATCCTGATCGACCAGGGCCCGAGCGCACGAAGCGTCCGCCTCAACCTGGCACGCTTCACCCTGATCGGCGCCACCACCCGTGCGGGAATGATCAGCGAGCCTCTCCGCTCGCGCTTCGGGATGAACTGCCGGCTCGACTACTACCCGGCCGCACAGCTCGCCGAGATCGTTTCCCGAAGCGCCGGGCTCATCGGATCCGAGATGGAGGAGGGCGCGGCGATGGAGATCGCGCGCCGCTCGCGCGGAACCCCCCGCATCGCCAACAACCTCCTGCGCTGGGTTCGCGACTACGCCCAGGTTCGGGCCGACGGCCGCATGACGGCCGAAACCTCAGACCTAGCCCTCACGATGCTCGAGATTGACGAGGAGGGGTTTGACGAGATGGACAAGCGCATCCTCGAATCCCTCATCGGACTTTTTGATGGCGGCCCGGTGGGGGTCAACAGCCTCGCCGTCGCAATCGGAGAAGAGCCTGGAACCATCGAGGAGGTCCACGAGCCGTTCCTCATCATGCAGGGATTCCTCAAGCGCACCCCACAAGGCCGCGTCGCCCTCCCGAAAGCCTACAGAAAACTCGGCATCAGCCCGCCGAAAAGGGCCTCCCAGGAAGATCTCCTCTGAAGCGGCTCAGCCGCCGGACGAACGAGAGGCCGATAACCTTCCCGCCGCAGCCTCAAAAGCATGGCGCGGAACAAAGCTTCGCTCTAGTCCGCCGTGCTCAGGCGGGCGACCGGCTTGTCAAAGAGGAGCTCGTGCGCCTCTCGCAGGGCGGCGGGGATCAGCTCCTGAAACGGGCTGCCGGAAAGCGCGCGTTGCAAATCCGGTATCTCTGCCGCATTTTTTCCTGGGAACCAATGGCCCGCCTGCCCGAGCAGGTTGTAGCGCATTTTCCCAAACGCGAGCATGTCGAGGGACTTGGCGTAATTTGACAGGCGCAGGATTTCCCAGATATTGATTTCCCCTGGGACGGCCTCCCATGGGGGGATCCCCTCCTCCCATCGCGCGCACCATTCTTTGCCGAGGGCCTCTTCCATGGCAGCATTCAGGCGGGCCTCGATCTGCGGGACGAGGGCGTCAGCCTGGGGGAGCAAGGCGAGCGAGCAGACGTGCTCATCAAAATCCCCCGGGCGCGAGGCGCCGACCGAGATCGTGTGGATCCCGGGGTTCCGCAGACAGAACAGGTCGTTAAATGCCATCGGGCTGAGCGGGGCGCAGAGCCTCGCGAGCTTGTCCGGCGGCTCGTAGAGCTTCCCGCCCTTGTCGCTCGGGCTGATGATAAAGACCCCCAGGTCGTGGCGCGCGGCGGCCTCGAGCGCACGCGCGTTCGAGCGGTTGACCCAATACCAGTGGAGGTTGACGTAGTCGAACTCCCCGGTCTCGATCGCATCGCAAATGACATCGCAGTGGCCGTGAGTGGAGAGCCCGATGAACCGGCAGCGGCCATCTTTCTGGAGCTCCCTCGCCACCGAGAGCGGGCCGCCCGGCTTCAATGCGCCCTCCAGAATCTCTCGCGAATTGATGCCATGCAGCCCGAGCAGGTCCACATGGTCGAGGCGGAGCAGGGACATCGAGAGGTCGAACGTCTCGCGGAACTTTGCGCCATCGCACTCCGGAGACACCTTCGTTTGCACGATCAGGCTCTCCCGCGGGAGGCGGGGGAGGATCTTCCCGAGCTGGAGCTCGGACGAGCCATACCCGCGCGCGGTCTCGATGTGGTTGATCCCGTGGCCGAGCGCGCGTTCGACCGTCGCCTCCACATTCCTCTGGCTATCCTCCGGCACGTCCCCGCCGTCTTTCCACGAGTGCTGGAACCTCATCCCCCCGCAGGATAAAACCGGCATCTCCAGGCGGGTCCGCCCAAATCGTCTTGTGAGCATCTTCATAGGGATTTTAATCGGGCCACGGACTCGATTTCGGCCGTCTGCGGAAACATGTCAACCGGCTGGAGAAAATCCAGCTGATATTTCGAGGAGAGCTTTTTGAGATCCCTCGCGAGAGTTGCAGGGTCGCAGGACACGTAGGCGATCGTGGCGGGCGGGCTGGCGAGGATCGCGTCCACGGCTTCGTGCGAGAGCCCCTCTGCTGGCGGGTCCACGATCAGGGCGGTGTCCTGGGAGGTCGCGAGGGCATCCCGGAGGTGGGATTCCACCGGGCCCTCTAGATAGCTCTCGCCCTCCCGTGCGCCAGCCCGCGCCGCCTGCACTGCCCCCGCACTCCACTCGATGCCGGTCACCATGCGGAAATTCCCGCGCACGGCTTTGGATAAAAATCCCGCGCCGCAATACGCGTCCACCAGGTGGTCGCCGCCGCGCTCCAGCATCCCGGCAACGGTCCGGGCGAGCACCTCCGCAGCCCCGGGGTTCACCTGGCTGAACCCATGAAAATCCGATTTTTCCCGCAGGGTGATCTTCTGGTTTTCACGCGGGGGATTTGCGGCGAGGGCGGCCAGCTTTGCGTTGACTTCCGGGGATGCGATCGGGCATGCGGACACGGGAACGATCCGGTTCGACTTGCGGCCATAAAACCCGACCTGCCCGCCCTCGACGTGGATCCCGATCCGGTTCCTATACCCCCACTGCTCAGGGGAAGGGAGCGTCGGGCGCACGTCTGCCGCAGGGATCCCGCCGAACCTCCGGAGCAGCTCGCAAACCTGCTCCGCCTTCAGAGCAAGCTGCCGGCCGTGCCGGACATGCTGGTACGCGCAGCCGCCGCATTTCCCATAGACCGGACACCTGGGGACCGTGCGGTCAACCGAAATCTCAGCCATCCGCACAACCTCGGCCTCCACAAATGACTTTTTTTGCCGGACGACCCTGATGGCGGCCCGCTCGCCCGGCAGGGTCAGCGGGACAAAGCAGACCCGTCCATCCGCCAGGTGCCCGACTCCCGCCCCTCCAAATGCGACGCTCTCGATCGATACGATGATTTCCACCCCGCCGAATCTAGCCGATAGCCAGCGCACCACAACCACAACCGCAGGTGCCCCCGACAATTCCTATGAGCAGGCATTCAGTTTATCGAACAAGTTGGGCCAGGGATGAATGCCCAGTGAACAGCTACATTTTTCCAGATCTCCGCCGGAGCGTGCGGAAGAGTTTTCGGGTTTCCTGGATCGGCAGATCCTCGATGAAATACGCGATCGCAGCCTTCCCGATGGCATAGGTCCCGGCTCCAGCAACAAACCCCGAGACCGCATTCCCCCAGAACGGCACGATCCGGACGGCCGCGCGTGCCCCCTCGCGAAGCACAAGCCCTGCCCCGATGCTGAAGCCAAGGGCACCCAGAAACTCCGCAACGAGCCGCGCGCTGAACGGGCGCCCGGCCGTATGGATGATCATCCCAACCATCAGGGTTTGCAGGGCGGTCAGGATCGGCATGTCGGCAAGGGGGATCGGCTGGACGCCGATGACGCCGCAGAGAGCGCTGAAGGATTTCAGGAGCGAGCCGGCAATATGGGCCTGCGCGCGCCGGGCATTCGTCACCCGGGCGAACTCCAGCTGCGCGGGGAGAGGCAGCGCCGCGCAGATCGCCTCATCGCAAAGCGGGTCGCCTCCCACCAGGACGCGAAGCGCCCGGCCGGCGAGGACATGTTCTGAAGCTAGCCTGGCCTGCATCCGAAAAGCCTCCCTATCGGCCATCCCGATGACCGGGACATCGGCCAATGCCGCGCGGCGGACGGATTCGTTCCAAGCGGGATCAGCGATCCCCTCGCCTCCGAGAAAGATCACGATGTCGGGCCTGTGGCGTTCCAGCCCCATAGCGACGAATTCGGCAGCCGAGGAGGCCCGGGCATCGAGGATCAGGATTTCCCCGCGGCCGGAGACAAAAAACGAGCGCCACCCGTTGTCGGTCCCGCCCGTGGCCAGCTCCGGGGTTCCGAGCGCGGCGAGAAATGCATGGGCAGGTTGCCCCTCTGGTCCGACAAGGAGCAGGCGGGCAGGCCGCTGCTCAAGGAAGAGCTGGCGGATCGGGGTCAGCTCGCGAAGGATCGGCTTCTGCAAGCCCCCGGGCAGCTTGTCAATCAGCCCGCCAAGGCGGTCAAACACCGACAGGAGAGAATCACGGTTCAAAGCTGGCCCAATCGTTGAGCTGAACTTTTCCCATCACCGAGCTTCCCGCGCAGCGCCACAGCGGAAAAGCCGGAGGCCTTGTCCCAAGATTTCAATTCGTTTGCCATAGCCAAGAGACTCCTCCAACCGCCAGCCCCGCGCAAGCCGGGAAACGTCCGGCATCATGGTCTCCAGGGAAATCCGAGCGGCAAGATGCCGCTTCTAAATCCCCAAACCACTCTGAGCTTGGGGCTGTTTGGTGCAGACGCCAAACTTACCGAGGCCCCTGGCTAGACCTTGAACTGCCCGGCGGTCGTATTGAGTCGTTCGGCCACTTGAGAAAGTTCGATCGTGCGGATTCTCACTTGCTCCCCTCCCTGCCGAACGTCGGCCACGGCCGCATTGACATCTGTCAGGTCGCTTGCCATGGACTTCGAAGCGCTAGCGGTCTGGGAGATTCTGACGTTGGCATCTTTCACGCCAAGCGAGGCCTGCGCAACATTTCCAGCGACAGCCCTAGTTACCGATGACTGCTCTTCAATGGCGGCAGCGATGCTAACAATGATCGTCCCGACATCATGGATCACCCCTGAAATCTTCTTGATCCCGCTGATGGCGCTGTCGGTGGAAGATTGCACGCCGGAGATTTTCTCCTTGATGCTCTCGGTCGCTTGCGCCGTCTGCCGCGCCAACTCCTTGATCTCGTTGGCCACAACGGCAAAACCTCTCCCGGCTTCGCCAGCACTGGCCGCCTCGATCGTGGCGTTGAGGGCAAGAAGGTTGGTTTGAGCGGAAATGGCGGTAATGGTCGCGGTGACTTTGTCGATCTCTCGGGCGGCAATTCCGAGCTGTTCCATAAGCGCAGAAACCGCTTCGGATTGCGCGGTAGCCTGGCAGCTGATGAGACGAGCATTTTCTGAGTTTGTGGCAATTTCCGCCACAGTCGCGGTCATCTCCTCGGTGGCGGCGGCAACGGAAGAAAGATTGGTGGACATCTGCTCCATGCTGGCAGCCACAGACACGGTGTTGGCGCAGGCTTCCTCGGCTGCGCCGGCCACCGTGCAGGCTTTCTCGGAAATGGCCGTCACCGCCTGCGCCGTTTGCAACGACAGGGAAGAGAGCGCTACGGTCGATGCCGTTACGTCTTTGGCATTTCCAACCACAATGCCGATAATGGACTGAAGCTTTTCCACAAACTTGTTGAAGGATATCGCCATGTCGCCAATTTCGTCCTGGCTTGTCACTTCAAGCCGTTTGGTGAGATCCCCTTCCCCTTCTGAGATGTCCTTGAGCATCGCAGACGTGCGGCGGATCGGCCGGATGATTCCCCTGGAGATCACCAGCAAAAGCAGAGAGGACCCGGCGATGCCACCCACGGCGACCCCGAGCATGAGCAGCGTCTTAAACGAAATCGATTGGGCTGCCGCCTTTTCGGTCTTCGTATTTTCCGCAGTGGTACATTTGACCAGATCATCAATCGCGTTCCGGTGGACAATATAGAGCGGGGCGAGGTCGTCTCGGATGATTTTTGCAACGCCCTCACGATCTCCCCGGTCGGCCGCTGGCAGTAGCTTTTCGTCCACTGCCCGAAAAAAAGCGACAGCCGGCTCATAAGAGGTTTCCAGCAACAGCTTTTTTCCTGGCTCAGGGGGAACATGTTGGGCCCAGTAATCATGGCGTTGATCGAACTCCGATTTGAGCCGGGCGAGCGTTTCCTTCAAAACGCTCAGATGCTCCGGGTGATTCTGAATCTCCATCGTGGTCAGATACGTCTCAATAATGTACTCGGGCGGAGGCAAGATATCTGCCACCAAATCCTTTCCAAGGACGAGCTCAGTATAGACGGGACCGTTAACCATCAGTTGGTTAAGGGTCGAAAAGGCAAGTGCAGCAAATGCCGAAAAGGTAAGAAAAAAGACCCCCCCAATAAGGAGGATCTTCCTGGCGATCGAGAGTGAGCCAATAATCATGTTTACATGGGATTCATTGCTTGGAGAGCCTGTGGATTGTGCCACTGGCAGTTGTCTTTGGGCTGGCCCGAAGCAGCGGCCAGCACGCCGATAACAAGCAGGATTCATGCCACGAGTCAGCAGGTCGGACGTGGAGGCTCTGCATGGCATCGGGGTCAGGCATTGATTGTTGACTTCGTTTCCCTCTGCATGCCGGAAAAGTCGTGGCTGCTCAAAACCTCCGGGCAAATCTGGCTGGGTGGCGAAAAGTGCTGCCAAGCAGTTTTCCTCGCCTCTTTGAGGTTTTCTTGAAAGCTTCGCCGGCATGATTCTGCGTTTCGCAATTCTCTTGATCGCGGCCTGTCATTCGGCCGCCTTGCTTGCGGCCGACCCTGTGGGGTGGCGGATGGATGGCAGAAGCGATTTTTCGACGGCGAAGCCCCAGACCCAATGGGGGCCGGCGGACCGCGTGGTCTGGGCGACCCCGCTGCAGCAATGGAGCAACGCTGGGCCGGTGTTGGTTGGCGACAAGATTTTCGTCTGCGCCGAACCGTCCACTCTCCTCTGCCTGGATTCCTCCGGAAAGATCCTCTGGCAGCACAGCGCCGATTACTCCGATCTGCCGGCTTCCCCGGCAGCTGAATTGGAAAAGAACCGGGCCACCCTCACCGCCGAGCGCTTGCCGGAACAGGTCGCGGAGTTGCAGGCCGGCATCGCCGCGAAGAAAGCCCAGCTCACTCAACTGAAGGCGGACGCGGCAGTGAAAAACGACGACCCAGAGGCAAAGGCGAAAGTCGATGCCATGGTGATAGAGATCGCGCCGCTGGAACAACAAGAGAAAGGGATCACCGAGCGGATCCAGGCGCTCACCCCTGCCTCGGAGAGGAAACTTCCGCCAACGCATCCGGACAACGGCTACACCTCCGCCACGCCGGCGTGTGATGGAAAATTTGTTTATGCGGCCTTTGGCTCCGGAATTGTTGTGTGCTACGACATGGACGGCACGCGGCAATGGATTCGCCTTTTCCCTGAGAACACCCACCGTGTGTGGGGCAATGCCTCCTCCCCCGTGCTGGTGGGAAACATGCTGATCACTCACTATCTCGACATGGTTGCCCTCGATGCCGGGACCGGCAAGGAACTCTGGCGCGCACAGTACGGCCACAACTGGGGAACCCCCGCCATCGTCTCGCTGGGCAAGCTGACCCTCCTGATCACCGACGGCGGCGATGTGGTCAACGCAGCCGACGGGAAGGCCATGGCGACCACCATGAAGCTCACGTATTGCTCGCCGCTCGCAAAAGACGATGTCGTCTATTGCGCCGACATGGGCAAGGCACAAGCCTTCCGGCTCGCGGTTGACAACCAGGGGCAGGGGACCTCCAAAATGCTGTGGGAAACGAACGTGACCGGCAGCCGCCGCTACGCTTCACCGCTCCTCGTTGACGGCTTCCTCTATCTGGTAAACAAGGACAGCGTGCTGGACGTGGTCGACGCAGCCACCGGAAAAATCGCCTACCAGCAAAAACTCGCTTTGGGCGGCACGGCCTACTCCTCGCCGGTGCAGGCCGGAAATGTCGTCATCGTGAGCAGCGACAAGGGGAAATCGGCTGTCATCAAGCCGGGGCCTGACTTTGAGGAAATCGCCCGCTGCACGCTCGAACCTTTTCGCGCCACCCCGGTCTGCAACGGCGCGCGCATGCTTGTCCGAACCTGCTCGAAGGGAAGCAAGCTGTATTGCATCGGAGAGTGATTTTGCCACCGGGATCATCGGGCCGCATCCGATTTTCCTCTGATTTTCCTCTCGCCGTGCAGGATTCTCTCGTTTAATTTTTCCGCCCGGCTGAGATCTCACCTCAGACCTTATGAAAACTGAATCCCTTCACGCGCTGAAAATTTCCGATTCCTACGGCAAGGCTTCACCATGATTGATATTGAGGAACTTATCCGGCAATCCTACGAGCTGGCGCCACTGCCTGCGAGCACTGTGAGGCTCGCTCAAATGGTCAGCTCTCCGAATTGCCAGCTGGAGGATGTCATCGAGCTGATCGGCTTCGACCAGGCGCTGACGATTCGGCTTTTGCGCGCCGTCAACTCCACAGCGGAAGCCTCGGCCATGACGATCGTGACCGCTCGCGAAGCCGTCCTCCGGCTGGGGACCGCCCGTGTCCTGGCTTTGGCTGTGGCCGGCAACGCCAAGCCCCTGCTGCAGGCAAGCATTCCGGCCTATGGCCTCGACGAGGGGGCGCTTTGGCGGCACTCGGTAGCCGCCGCTGTGGCTGCGGAAATTGCGCCAACCTTCTGCCAAATCGACATTCCATCGGAGTCGTTTACGGCCGCGCTGCTGCACGATGTTGGGAAGCTGATTATGGGACGGTTTATCAGCCCCGAGATATTAGGCTACATCAAACAGGCCGAGGAGGTGGAGCACATCGGTCGCCTCGAGGCGGAATCGCTGCTGCTGAACGTCCACCATGCCGAGCTCGGCGGGCTGATCGCGCAGCACTGGAACCTGCCCCCCCGGGTCGTTCAGGCGATCACTCACCACCACCACCCTTCGCTCGGAAATGACGTGGTTTGCGACGTCACCTACCTGTCCAATCAGGTTGCAAAAAGCATTGAGGCCGGGCTGCTCGGCGAGGAGTTGACTCTTTCTGTGGAGCCCGACGTGATAGGGAGGCTCGGCCTTGAGGAAAAATCCTTTGGCAGCTTTTGCCGCTCGGCGGCCTCGCGCTACCAGCAGGTGAGCCTCGGGTATTCCGCGGCCTGACGGGTAGATCCTGAGCAGTGAGACGCATCGCATACGAGTGGGAGGATCCTGCTGTCAGCGGACGCAACCGGGAGGCCGCCCACACGCCCATGGGGGTTTTCCCCGACGAGGCCGCGGCGATCCTTGGCGAGCGGATCGCAGGCCCCTTCGTGCAATCGCTTGACGGGGAGTGGCGGTTCCATCTCGCGCCTTCTCCGCTGGAATGCCCGACCTCGTTTTGGGAGGAAAGCTTCAGCGCCTCCTCCTGGGGAGCGATTTGCGTTCCTGGCAACTGGCAGCTGCGGCCCTGCAGCCCGGATCTTCCGATCTACACGAACGTCGCATACCCCTACGAGGCGAACCCGCCGTTCCCGCCGGAGGCGAACCCTGCCGGCTGCTACCTGAGGACATTCGAGGTTTCCGAGGAGTGGCTGGCGCGCGATGTGCGGCTGATTTTCGAGTCCGTGGACTCTGCGTTCCATGTCTGGATCAACGGGCGGGAGATCGGCTACGCCGAGGACAGCCGCCTGCCTTCCGAGTTTAGCGTGACGCCGTTCCTCCGGGCGGGAACCAACAAGATCGCGGTGCGCGTGCTCCGGTATTGTTCGGGCAGCTACCTGGAGGACCAGGATTACTGGCAGATGAGCGGCATCCAGCGCAGCGTCTGGCTGGCAGCACGCCCGAAGGTTCACATCCGCGATTTCCGCATACGGACCACCTTCGACGCCGCCTGCAGGGATGCGGTTCTGGACGCCACGGTTTATCTGGAGACCCGCTCGCTGCCGCCATCCGCCAACACCAGGGCCGCCGAATACGAAGGGCTTCAGGCTTCGCTCAAGCTCATCGATGCCTCCGGCGCGCTGGTCGCGCAGTCCGCGCCGCAGGCGTTCCCCGCGCAGGCGGCGATGTATGGCCCCCGATGTGAAAAAGGGGGCGCTCGATTCACCCTTCCTGTCTCCGCCCCGCTCCATTGGTCGCCGGATCACCCGAATCTCTACCGCCTGGTGATGGTTCTCGCTGATGCGGAGGGTACGACGGTCGACGTGCAAAGCTGCCGGGTCGGGTTCCGACAGCTTGAGATCAAGGATCGGCAGGTCCTCTTGAACGGGCGCCGCCTGATCGTGCGGGGCGTCAATCGTCACGAGTTTCATCCGGAGCGCGGACGCGCCGTGACCCTCGAGGACATGCGCCGCGAGATCCTGCTGATGAAGCAGCTCAATTTCAACGCGGTCCGCACGTCGCATTATCCGAACGACACTCGCTGGTATGAGCTTTGTGACGAGCTCGGCCTGTGCGTGGTGGACGAGGCGAACCTCGAAACCCACGGGGTGGGCGGGCTGCTCTCGCTCGATCCGACATGGGCGGCGGCCTATCTGGAGCGGGCGACGCGCATGGTGCTGCGCGACCGCAACCACCCGAGCATCTGCTTCTGGTCGCTGGGCAACGAGTCCTTCGTCGGGGCGAACCACGCGGCCATGGCCGGCTGGATCCGGTTTTTCGATCCGACGCGCCCGGTGCAATACGAGAGCGCCAACCCTGGCGCCGAGATCACCGATATCATGGTGCCGATGTATCCGCCGCTGGAGTGGGTGCGCAAGGTGATGGAGGATCCGCACGAGACCCGGCCGATGATCCTTTGCGAGTATGCCTACGCAAAGGGGAACGCCACCGGCAACTTCTCCAAATTCTGGGATCTTGTGGACCGCTACCCCGCCTTCCAGGGGGGCTTCATCTGGGATTGGGCCGACAAGGCGCTAATGTTCGACCTTCCTGACGGCCGGCGGGTCTGCGGCTACGGCAACGACCTTGGCGAGCAATACGATTACGATGCGGCGGGCGAGGATCCCACGCAGGTGCTCAACGGCATCGTCGGCGCGGATCTCGATCCGCATCCCGGAGCCCTCGAGGCAAAAAAATTCCAAGCCCCGGTCGGGCTCACCCTGCATGCCGGCTGGCCGTTGCGCCTCACGGTTGCAAACAAGCATCACGATGCGGATCTCTCCCACCTCCGCCTGGATTGGGAGATCATCGAAAATGGCCGGGGCGTCCAATCCGGCGCGGGCACCCTGCCGCAAATCGCGGCCGGGGCTGAAAGCGTGCTCTCTCTTGATGCGCTGGCTATCGAGGGGGATCCGGACGGAAGAGAGCTTTTTCTCAATGTGCGCTGCGTGCTCGATCGCGACCTGCCGTGGGCTCGGAGCGGGCATCTGGTCGCCTGGGAGCAATTCCCTCTGCCGTTTGGAGCTCCCGCGCGCACGCCGGCACCGGGTTCCTCCGCATTGGCCGGGAAGTCCTGGCTCGAGCGTTCCGGCGGGTGCATCCGCGTTTCCGCAGCTGAGGGAGATTGGGAGTGGGACGAATCCTCCGGGCTGCTTAGATCCTGGTCGGCGGGGGGCCGTGAGCAGCTCGCGCAGCCGGCCATCGAAATGCTGCACCGCGCACCGACCGACAACGACTTCCTGCTTTCCATAAAGCATAGCTATTTGAAGGGCTGGGAGGCCGCCGGGCTCGTTCCCCTGCAGCGCCGGCTCGCCGGCATCTCGACGGCCGCCTGCGATGACGGCTCGACGGTTGTCTGCGTCGAGAGCGCTTTGGGAAACGAGGCCAGCCCGATCACCTGCAAGATCCGCTGGACGGTCCGGCCGGATGGCACCTTGGGATTTGAGCAAAGAGTCGCCGTTCCTCCGTCTATTTCCACGCTCGGCCGCATCGGGATCCTCTTTCCGCTGGCGGCGGGTTGGGCGGCGGCGCAATGGTATGGGCGCGGCCCTTGGGAGAACTATCCGGACCGCAAGGCGAGCGCCCATGTCGGCCTCTGGAGCCGCCCGATTCGGGAAATGCTCGAGCGTTATCCAGTGCCCGGGGAATGCGGCGGGCGAGAAGATGTGCGGCATCTCGAGCTGGCTGGTGGCGGGGCTTTGCGCCTGAGGGTCGATGGCGACCCGCTGCTCCATTTCAGCGCCCTGCCGGTTTCCCCCGAAGACCTCATCAAGGCACGGCACGAATGGGAGCTGGTTCCGCGCAACGAAACATTTCTCATTCTCGACGGCTTCCACATGGGCTTGGGCGGAGACACTGGCTGGACCCGCAACGTGCATCCCGAATACCTCATCGGACCCGGCACCTACCGCTGGGGGGCATCTGCCAGGATCGTCGCTATCTGAAGAACTCCCTCACCTGCGAGACGATCTCGTTGCCCCGTCCAACGGTTCCACCCTGAAAATAGAGGGAGAGCCGGTTTTTATCTGTATTCTTCTGAAGCCATTCCAGATCGGTCTGCTTGAACTCCCGACTCCATCCCGTCAGAATAAGCTTCTTCCGCTCCGCGATTTTTTTCAGCGTCTCGCCCATGTCGGAAATTTCCGGCCCGTTCGGGTCGTGCGAGATCTCTATCGCCGCGACCTTCTCCATTTCGAGGAGGGAATCCACGATCCGCAAGCCGGTGGAATGGACGTGGTAGATCGCGCCGTCGAGATCCGATATCAGCTCGCGCTCGACCGGGGCGATGAACTCATCGAACTGCGAGGCCGAACACATCACCATCAGATCCGCAGAAAGGGTCATCCCCCGCCCGGGCATCCATGCAAGCCCGGCGTTCGCACCGCCATGAAACAGGGGGATCATCCCGAACTGGATGCGCAGGAATTCTTTCAAGATCTTCCCGCAGCGGGCCGCCAGATCCTTCACTCCCTCGGGCTCTTCCATCATCGCCATCAAGGTGTTTTCCGTGCCGAAAACCCCGTCGATGACATCCGAGATGCCGGGGGTGGTGATCCCCCGGATGGCGTATCGGCCGTCCGCCTTGGCTGCGGCGAGCGCGATTCTTTCCGTGATCATCTGATAAAAAGGCGCCTCCTTCCGAAGCGCGACCTCGCCGATGTGGCGCAAGTCCTTCAGCAGGGGCTCGACCCAGAACGTTCCTGAGACCTCCTGGATCGCGGATCCGACCAGCGCGCTAAATGTATGGCTTTCCGTCTGGATTTCGACGGTCGGAATCGCATCGTCGAGCAGGGTCCTTTTATCTAGCAGGCGGCGTTCTTCAGCCTCGAGCTGCCACGCATCGCCTTGTGGCGTCGCGTCCGGCAACCAGATCGTGACCAGCGGGCCGGCCTGAAGCGTTCCGCTCCAATAGGCCTCTTGCCGCTCGATGCTTTGTTCAAGATTCGCTTTGTAGTCTGACATGGGGTTTTATCTGCCTGAGGCCTGCCGTTTCGCGCAGCCCTTTATTGCCGCAGGTCGAGAAAATCGCGAACGAAGTCATTGGCTGGGTTTTTGCGCACCTCATTGGGCGTCCCGGACTGCTGGATGACGCCCTTGTCGATGATGACGACGCGGTCGGCCACCTCGAACGCCTCATCCTGATCGTGGGTCACAAAGATCGTCGTGAGCCGGATGCGGTGATGGAATTCCTTGAGCCACCGGCGAAGGTCTTTGCGCACCCTCGCGTCCAGCGCCCCGAACGGCTCGTCCAGCAGGAGCACCTCCGGCTCGATGGCCAGCGCCCGGGCAAAGGCCACCCTCTGCCGCTGCCCGCCCGACAGCTGGGTCGGCAGGCGCTTTTCGTAGCCCGTGAGCTGGACGGCATCGAGCAGCGTGGCGACTCGATCCCGGATCGCCGACTCCGGCGGGCGCTTCCGCCGAGGCAGCACCCGGAAGGCAAAAGCGATGTTCTCGAAGACGCTCATGTGAGCGAAGAGCGCATAGTGCTGGAAGACGAACCCCGCGCGGCGCTTGTAGGCCGAGAGCCCCGTGACATCGCGATCCCCGAAGCTCACCGTCCCCCCGTTGTCGGGAAATTCCAGCCCGGCAATCACCCGCAGGAGGGTGGTTTTCCCGGATCCGCTCGGGCCGAGAAGCGCGATGAGCTCGCCGGTCTGGATCTCGACGCCCACCCCGTTGAGCGCAGGGTAGCGGGAGAACGACTTCGAGACGTTGGAGATAGTGATGCTCATAGGGAAGCTTCGCGAAGCTGGCGCTCGGCACGCCATTCGGCGTAGGTCTTAAGAAAAAGCGTGATGAGCGCGAGGAGGGCGAGGAGGGAGGCCACAGCGAAGGCCTCCGCGAAGTGGTACTCGTTGTAGAGGATCTCGATTTGGAGCGGCATGGTATTCGTCTTTCCCCGGATGTGCCCGGAGACGACAGAAACCGCGCCGAATTCCCCCATCGCGCGGGCGTTGCAAAGGATCACCCCATAGAGCAGCCCCCACTTGATCTTGGGCAGCGTCACCCGGCGGAAGATCTGCCAGCCATTCGCACCGAGCGTGAGCGCCGCCTCCTCCTCCTTGATCCCCTGCGCCTCCATCAGCGGGATCAGCCCGCGCGCAACAAAGGGAAATGTCACAAAAACCGTCGCGAGCACGATGCCTGGAACAGCAAAAATAATCCGGATGTCGTTCTCCCGGAGCCAAGGGCCAAGCCACCCCTGCGCTCCGAAGATCAGCACGTAAACCAACCCTCCGATGACCGGAGAGACCCACAGCGGCAGGTCGATCAGCGTCACCAGAAACGAGCGGCCGCGAAACCGGAACCGGGTCAGGCTCCACGCGGCAGCAAGCCCGAAAACCGTATTCAGAGGGACGGCGATCGCCGCAACGAGAAGCGTGAGCCAGATCGCCTGGTGCGTATAGGGATCCTGAAACGCGCGAAGAAATGCTCCGGCCCCCTTCGAGAACGCCTCCTGAAAAACCACGACCAGCGGAAGGAACAGGAACAGGCCAAGAAAAACCAGCGTGATGCCGACCAGGATCCCCTTGGCGACCGGAGATTCCGCCGTCGCCCGGAGCGGTGGAGCCGAGTTTCGAAGCTGGATGGTGGATGAGCCGGCCATGGCCTTAGGAAATTCCGTGCCGCCTGTTGTGCCAGGCCTGCAGACCGTTGCTCGCGGCCAAAATCACAAACGAGGCCGCGAGCATGACGAACCCGATCGCTGCGGCTCCGGAGGTGTCGTATTGCTCGAGCTTCGTGATGATCATGAGCGGGGTGATCTCGGTTTTGAACGGAAGGTTCCCGGAAATAAAAACAACCGATCCATACTCGCCGACCGCTCGCCCGTAAGCGAGCGTGATCCCGGTGAGAATCGACGGCAGCAGGGCGGGAAAAATCACGCGGCGGAACGTATGCCACCGGTTTGCGCCCAGGCAGGCGGACGCCTCCTCAACCTCGAGCGCAAGATCCTGGATGACCGGCTGCACGGTGCGCACCACGAAGGGCAGCCCGATAAACGTCAGCGCAACAAAAATCCCCAGCTGGGTGAACGCAACCTGAACCCCCAGCGGATTGAGAAATTTCCCGAGCCACTCATGCGGCGCATACAGCGCAGTCAGCGCAATCCCCGCCACGGCAGTCGGAAGCGCAAAGGGCAAATCCACAATCGCATCGAGGATCCGGCGGCCAGGAAACCGATAGCGCACAAGCACCCAGGCCGCAACCACCCCAAAGACGCCATTCACCAGCGCCGCAATCAGAGAAATCCCGAAGCTGACCCGATACGACGCCAGCACCCGCGGAGAGGTGACGGTCTCCCAAAAATGCGGCCACCCTCCCGATGCGGTTTTTAGAAAAAGCGCTGAAAACGGGATCAGCACAACCAGGCACAGGTAAACCAAAGAAAACCCGAGCGTCAGCCCGAAGCCAGGGAGCGCTTGCTTGCGCGACTTCTTATGGGAAATCTTCTCTTGTAACATAGAAAAACGGGTTTGCTCGGGACGCAGGGATTCAGGCGATCCGGCAAGCCAAAACAATGGCGACCATATTAAGCGCCATTTCCATCACCTCAATATCTTTCTGGAGAAAGCGATTGAGCCAGACGGGCGGCCCGACCATATTTTCTCTGAGCTGCAGCATGAGCCTGCACTCACTTTCCTTTCTGCCTGGCGACAAGCGCCGCAGACGTCATGCCGTAGCAGAGCGCGAGCCAGAATCCGGCGACGGCACAGGAGGCGGCCGCCGGGCCCGGGTTGAGGAAGACCCGGCCTTTCGAGTAGCGGACATCATCGCGGACCTCGGCCGTCTCGTTGTAGATCCGCTTGGTCGAGCCCTCGCTGGTCATCACCTCAGAAAATTCGTGCCTGTGCTGGCCGACCGCCCGCGGGAAGACGGCCAGGTTTTGCCAGGATGTATTTGCTGGTGCGAGCTCGTCGTAAGATTCGGAATACTCCTTTCCCTGCAACGTCCACCGGACGGTTTCCTTTTCGCCAGGAGTGAGGAATAGCGGGATTTTTGTGCGGTTGCTCAGCAGGGGGACGGCCTGCCCATAAATGATGGAGACATCCATAAGCCTCTGGCAGGAAAAGCTCGGGATGATCTGGCAGACGGCCCGGGCGCTGGCCGAAAGCTCTGGAAGGCTGAGGACGACCCCGCCAAAAAGGATTTGAGGGATCAGAAGAAGCGGCACCCACATCACCGCCTGGGCGGTATTTTGGACCAGGCCGGACACGGCCAGCCCGATGGCGACACCCACTAGCGCGGTCGCTGCCAGCGCGATCACCCGCAGGCTCACGGTCACAAACAAAATCCCGGCAAGCGAGCGGCCGCCGGACTCCACTGCGTCGCGGAAATTCCATCGGAGCTCAAAAAACCATGCGGCGGCCGAGGAGATCCAGAGATCCAAACGGGGGAGTAAGGAGGGCTGGGGGGCCGGCGTTATCGGCGCCGGGGCCGCAGCGGAAGGCTTGTTCGCCGTATCCGATTCCACCGCCTCGAAGCTCTCTTCCAATCCTCCTGATGCGGCGGTGGCCTTGGGTGCCGTCATGTCGCGAAATTCCTCGCGCAGCTCAGAGACGGACATCTTTGCGGGCCTGACGATGTGGGACGTGGACTGCACGACGAACAGGAGGACGAGCGCCTGGAGCAGTGTGATGCCACCAAGGAAGAGGTATTTGCTAACCAGATACGAGTGGAGCCCGAGCCCGCAGACCCGCTCCCGGCGGAAAATCGGCAGCTCCTTGATGATTTGCTGCGCCCCGTTGCTGCACCCGAACCACAGCGTGGCCACGACACAAAGAAACATCCTTAAAACAAGGTCCTCTGCCACCCAGCCGACCAGGAGCGCGATCAGCAGCGGCTGGGCAATCAGAAAGACAAGATTCAGCCGGTCCGCGCCAAGGATTTTCCACTGCCGGTGCATGAGGGTTGCGAGCGAGTGAAGAAACCCCGGGCGCTTGCGCACGGCTGGAGGAATGTCCCCAAAGGCCGAAAGGTCCAATGCCGGCTGGGCGTGGGCGAGGGGCGTCCGCACCGGGCCGCCCGTCTCGAAGCTCTCCGCCCATTCGTCTCCGGATTTCCCTTCATCTGCCACGCGGATATAGACCTGATCCAGGCCCTCGACCTGGAAATACCCATAGGCAAGATCCGGGGGGCCATCAAAAATGACCCGCCCCCCGTGAATGAAGAGAATCTTGTCGAAGAGGTAGGCTCGCCCAAGGACATGCGTGGTGCAAATGACGGTGCAGTCCTGGGCGGCAAGCCCTCGGAGGATCCGCATGAGCGAGAACTCCGTGGCGGGATCGAGGCCGGAAGATGGCTCATCGAGGTAGAGCACCGACGGCTTGTCGAGGAGCTCTGTCGCGATGCTCACCCGCTTTCTCTGGCCGCCCGAGAGCTGGGAGATGCGCTTGGAGCGGTGCTCATCCAGCCCCAGCCTGCGGATCGTTTCCTCGACGAGCAGGCGGAGCGGGCGCGCTGGAACGCGCGGATCGAGGCGAAGCCTTGCGCTGAAGACTACCGCATCCTCCACGCGGAGCTCCGGGTGGACGATGTCATCCTGCGGAACAAACCCGATCCCCAGGGAATGCGAATCCAAGCTGATCGAGCGGCCCTCGACCAGCACGCTTCCCGACGTCGCGGGGTTGATTCCACAGAGGGCATTGAGCAGCGTGGATTTTCCCTGCCCGCTCCCTCCGAGAATTCCAGAAAATGAACACTGCTCGATCGACAGCGTGATGTTTTGGATGATCGTGCGGTCGCCAACCCGGAACCCCAGGTCCCGAGCTTCGACCCGGCCTCCGATTCTCGGCTGGGTCCGCCTCAGCGAGATCCCCGTGAATTCCATGCTGTAGCTGCCGACCTGGAACCGGTCGCCGACCGTCAGGCGCTGGGTCTCAAACCGCTGCCCGTTGAGGAATGTCCCCGCAGGGCTTTCGTCGGTCGCAAAATAGTCGCCGCCCTCCTTCCGGATCGAAACATGCCGCCGTGAGATCACCCGGTCATCCGGGTCGAGCAAAACAAAATCCTCTCCGGCGGCAGCCCCGTCCAACGAGCGCCCGAAGGCCAGCCGCTCAACCCCTCGCAATGGAATTTCCGAACAGGGTGCCCCACGAAAAACCGGGGCTGCCGGCAGCCGCCGAAACCAGAGGAACGCGCCGGAAATCTCAAAAAAATCTCCGTCGCTGAGCGCGGTCTGCCGCGCGAGCGGAGCCCCCCGCCAGCGCACCCCCTGGCCGCCAGTCGGCGTCAGCCGGCAGGAAAAGTCCTCGAAGAGGATGCGGGCCAGAGGCTGGGACACGCTCCCAGCATTCTGAAATAATAGCTTGCCGGACGAATCGGCGCAGACGTCGAGCGAGGCATTCGGAAGATCTTCGATCCGGCAAACTCCCGCTTCGATGATAACGAAAAGACAGCGCATCTGCGGACAAAATCCCTGCCGGCTCGGCCGGACCGGGATTTAGTAGCTGTAGCTGGTCGGCTTGCCCACCGCGTCAAAGTTGTCCGGGTTGTTCATGTGCGGGCGGTGGATGTGGTGCTTTGGCTTCGGCGTTGCCTCCACATAAACCGTGCGGTCAATGTAGGTGGTCCGGCAGGACGTCGAGGCCAGGATTCCGACCGTAACGAAGGCGAGGAGAATGACAGTTTTTTTCATAGTATGAACAAGTCAGGGGCCGACGGGATCTGGGTTTGTTGCTGGAGAGGAACTGGCGGGGGAATTGGCGCCCGGCGCACCGCCGGAGTAAGGGACGGTCGAATCCGGGCGGATGGTTCCGCGGCGGCCGACCAGCACATACCAGCCCGAAAGCCCCACGGCATTCGCCATCACCATGTAAACTTTTGCGGTGCCGTTATAGGGGGATCGGAACTGGACCCCGGCCAGGCGGCCAGGCCGCCGGTCGTCCAGGATGAGCCCGCCCACGTCATCGTAGACATAGATATCCACGTCGCGAGCGGCCTTGTCCGTCCCGACAAGGAACGTGTAGTCGAGGCCCTTGTTGACCGGGATGAGGAACTCGATGGCGCTTCCTGACCCCGCCACGCCCGAATGGTCAGTGGGGGCCATGGCAAATCCCTTGTCCATGTATTTCTTGGCCATCCTGTAAGCCGTATCCTCTGCCTCCGCAGGATCGGCAAGAACCGAATGGCATGCGGCGGATGCCAAAACCGAGCAGACCGCCAACTTCAGGAATGATGATTTCATATAAGTAAGTCGGATGATTGGGCAACGATATTCAGAAATCCTGCTAGTGGTCGAGCGCAGAATTTACTGCGGCATCGGCGAGGCTTTTGAGCTTGGCAACATTTTCTTTTGAGACGCTTTCGTCCTTGCCGATCGAGACGAGCGGGAGGACGTTTTTCAACGCTTCGGGCAGGGCTTTGACCCGCGGGTTGTCGCGGACTTCCTGGGGGAGCCCGCTGATTTCCTTGCTCAATTCACCGACCAGCATCGGCTCGCGCAGGACGTTGGAAATCTCGGGGTTATAGTTTTCCTTGAGGTAATATGTGACGTGCCGGGCGCCCTGCATCCATCCGGTTGCGATGATGAGCTTCCGCATGTCGAGGTTTTCCGGCCGGTTGAGGATCTTCATGATGTCGGCCTGGAGGAACCCCAGCTCCAAAAAGACGTCGAGCCACTTGCCCTTGTTGGCATTTTCACGGACCAGGCGGGCGCGCTTGAGCTCCTCCTGTCCGGCACCCAGCTTCTTGGCGAGGTTTTCGATCTGCGTGGCGCAGGAGTTGAGCTTTTCGATGTCCTGGGATTTCACGGCGACCAGGCCGTCGGCGATCTTGACTCCGAGAGCGAGGGCCGCAGCGGGTTTGTCCGGGCAGCTATTGGCATCCACATCGATGGCCACGACGTCGTAGACTTTCCCCCACTTGATCGGGCGCCCGCGCGCGGCGGTCTCGATGGCCAGCAGCTTGTCATACGGGCTGGGGAGCGGAAGCCTCGCGACTTCGGCCTTGGCTTTGCTCGGGTCGAATGCCGGCTTGGGCGGGGCGGGGGACGGATCCGGCTGCTGCGCGCCCAATGGCGAGGAGGCCGCTACGGCCGAGAAAAAGACAAGGGAGAAGAGATGGCGAATCGAAGGTTGCATCACGTTATGGTTTGAAAATACGGCGGGCATGTTCATACTCGCATCCCAGGCTTATGGAAACAAAAAACTCCATTCTTACGACCCATCCTGCGGATGACATATGCTGCCGCCGCTGCCGGGCGGCCGGCATTTCTTTGCGGGCCAGCCTGGCAGGTGGGCTGGTTTTTCTGCTAGCTCTTTCCGGATGCGATACCAGCGATGTCAGCATGCAGGCCGAGCTGGCGGGGCTCCGTGAAAAAATCCGCAAGGCGGAGTCGGAGCGGGATCTGGCGGCGAAAGACAAGGCGGCGGCCGAGCAGGGGCTTGCGCGGGGGAACATCCTTCCCGTAGCCTCGCTCAAGGAGGGCCTGGACAAGGGGCTGAAATCTCTCGACCAAACCGCAAAAGCCGCTTTTCCAGGATACCGTCCGGCCCCGGCAAAGGCCGGCCGGATTTTTTACCTGTATGAGTCGAGCGATCCCTACCGTGCGACCGTGGAGCTGAACCTGGTTCCGATCAGCGGATCCGCCCTCACTCCGGACCTCCCGAAGGTGGTTTTTGAGTCGCGGGCGGGCGCGGATGGAACGTGGCAGATGCCCGGGCAATCGGTGCTGCGCGAGCTCCAGGCGGCGGCCGTGGCGAGGAGCTCCCCCGCAGCCGAGCGGAAGCCCCAGGCCGAGCCCGCTCCCGCGCCGCCAAGCCGCCCGCAGCAGTCCGCCCAGCAGCCGCAGCCACAGCCGCAGCAGGGCGGCTCCGCCCGCGTGATTGACTGGGGGGATTCCCGTGGCGGGGGCGAGGCCCGGAAACCGCCAGCCGACCAGCCCGCGCCCAAGAGCGCGCAGCCTTCCGGCAATACCCCGCGAGCCGCCGAGAGCTACGAGATCCGTTTCAATGACTAGCGA
>Ga0194058_10000015_pt1 | contig 49995 bp, 46 predicted proteins | sample SepL4417m_MetaG_FD_155490 | JGI IMG/M metagenome (GOLD analysis project Ga0194058, IMG submission 155490) | Anoxic zone freshwater microbial communities from boreal shield lake in IISD Experimental Lakes Area, Ontario, Canada - Sep2016-L442-17m | ecosystem: Environmental > Aquatic > Freshwater... | reverse complement strand
GTCGATGAGTTGTGCGGGTGGGGGGGTATGTCACGCTTGCCCCTTACGGTCGGCTCGACCGTGAACACCGCACAGGATGAGGACACGAGATGAAGAAGTTCATCAATGACCCTGACTCGTTTGTCGACGAGGTAATCGAGGGCATCTTGGCGGTGCATTCCGACGCACTGAGAGCCGCATCACCCGACAACCGCGCCATCGTGCGCGCAGACGCCCCGATCGCGAGCCAAGTCGGAATCGTGACGGGCGGAGGTTCCGGTCACCTTCCTGTGTTCCTGGGTTACGTCGGTCAGGGATTGTGCACGGGTGTGGCCATCGGCAACGTCTTCTCGTCTCCGTCATCAGATCAGGTGCTGGCTGCCACCCGCGAGAGCAATGGTGGCGCTGGGGTTCTGTTCGTCTACGGCAACTACGGAGGCGACGTGCTGAACTTCGACGACGCCGCCGAGCTCGCCGAAGAGGAAGGCATCACCGTGCGAACGGTGCTGGTGGCCGACGATGTCACGTCTGCTCCTGCCAATCGGCGCGACGATCGCCGAGGAGTTGCCGGACTCGCTTTCGCCTACAAGGTTGCAGGCGCGGCCGCCGCGCAGGGCGCAACGCTCGACGAGGTAGCCGAGGCAGTCGAGCACCTCAACGCGAACATGGGTTCGATGGGTGTGGGGCTCTCGCCGACCATCCTGCCCGCGGCGGGCGAGCCCACCTTCACCCTCGACGAGGGTGAGATGGAAATCGGCATCGGAATCCACGGCGAGCGCGGGGTGCGGCGTGGACCACTCGACCCGGCCGACAGTATTGCCGATGAGCTATTCGCAACCATCTCCGACGATCTGGGTCTGCGCAGCGGCGACAGCATTGCCGTTCTTGTTAACGGACTCGGTGCCACACCGCTTGAGGAGTTGTACATACTCGCTCGGCGAGTGTCGCAACGCTGCAACGCAGGCGGCATCATCCTCGAGCGCACCTACGTTGGCGAGTACGCCACAAGCCTCGAGATGGCGGGTGCCTCTCTCACCGTCGTGCGACTCGATGATCGCCTTCGTCACCTGCTCGCGCAACCTGCATCGTCACCTTTCGTTGGCGCGATGCTGTGAACGGAACGCAACTTGCCGCGGTGCTCGACACCGCGTGCGCACGTCTGGCGTCGACCGGCGATGAATTGCGCGAACTCGACGCTGAAGTGGGTGACGGCGATCTAGGTATCACCGTCACCAAGAGTGCCGCCGCAGTGCGTACGCGCATGGCCGCTCTTGGCGCGGACGTTTCTTCCACTGACGTCGTGCTCGTGGCTGGCGAGGCGTTCGGTACGGCGAACCCCTCGACGTTCGCCTCGCTTGTCTCATCTGGTGTGAAAGCGGGTGCGAAGGCGACTGATCTCACTGAGGTGTCAACCGCCGAGGTGGTTGCCTTCGGTCGCGTTGTTGCCGAGACCATCGCACGACGAGGTAAGAGTGCCGTGGGTGACAAGACGATCCTCGACGCGCTGGTCCCAAGCCTCGACGCCGCCGAGGCGAACTCCGAGGGCGCCGCACTCGAGGCAGCGATAACCGCAGCAACTGCGGCAATTGCAGAGACCGCGGCTATCGCAGCGAAGAAGGGACGAGCTGCGTGGGCAGGCGATCGCGGAATCGGCGTTCCCGACGCAGGAGCGACCGCGTACCTTCGTTTCCTCGAAGCATTGCGCTAGGTCAAGGCGTAGGGCTTAGAGCCACGCCTCAACGGTCGCGCGCGTTCCGTTGATGTGCTCGGCCATCAAGGTTGACGCCAGCTCGGCGTCCTTCGCTTCGATCGCCTCAACGATCTGCTCGTGCAGTTCGTTCGCAGTGGGCTCAAGGCCCGCGAACACCGCCCCGACAGGTAGGAACATGGCGGCGCGCGCTTTCAAGATCGAACGTGCCAGTCGACTGCTTCGTGCGGCTCGTGCAATCACGAGGTGAAACTGCGAGTCGACATCTTGAAACTGCGCGAAGGTCGCTGCGGCCTGCTCGGAATCATGTGTGTCGACCAAAGCATTCAGCGTGGCACTGAGCTTGCGCATCAATCGCAGATCTTGCGCCGTGCGACGCTCGGCAGCCAGACCTGCCGCCGCTGATTCGACCGCGACTCGGTAGTCGAAGATGTCGCGCAACTGATCGCGGTTGGCTCGCAGCAGTCGACGCAACTCGGGAGGCGAGAGGTGCACCTCGCGCACAATCAGTCCGCCGGTTCGCCCCCGGCGCACCTCGACAACACCCCGCGCTTCCAACACCGCAATGGCTTCGCGCACCGTAGTGCGAGAAACGTGCAGCATGTCGGCGAGGTCGCGCTCAGACGGAAGCCGATCGCCAGGGCGAAAGCGGCCGAGGTTGATGGCTGTTTCGATTTGCTCGAGCACAAGTTCGTGTGTCGCCATCAGGCGCACTGGGCTCAGGCGAAATGCAGCCTCTGGCTCAGACAATCTGAACACTCCAGCCGCCGTCGACCACGAGGTCAGCGCCGGTGACGAAGGAGGCCTGCTCAGACAACAGCCACGCGGCAGCGTTCGCAATGTCTTCGGGCATACCCAACCGACGCAGCGGCGTCTTCTGTTCCATGCGAGTGCGACGGTCGGGGGCTTCGTCGTAGAGCGGCGACACCATCGGAGTCAGAATGGCTCCCGGACACACTGTGTTCGAACGAATGCCTTCAGGGCCAAGTTGAATGGCCAGGGTGCGCGAGAGCGAAATTACCGCCGCCTTGCTGATCTGGTACGCATCCATCGGCGAATCCATCGAACGTAGTCCCGCGATACTTCCGATGTGCACCATGGCGGCTCCTCGCCCCGTGCGCCGCAGGTAGGGCATGGCCGCAACAGTCATTCGGCGCAGGCCCTCGAGGTTGACTCCCATCGTCGTGCGCCACACCTCTTCATCACCATCGAGAAGCGAGACATCACGACCGAAAAAGCCGACGCCGGCCGCATTGACCAGCGCGGTTAATGCCCCGTCACCACACGCCTGAGCCAATACGTCCGCCGGTGCGTTGGGATCACTCAGGTCAGCCGACAATTGCGTGACACCGGCATCGCGCAGTTCATCCGGCGCAGCTTTGAGGTCAACACCCCACACCCGGTAGCCGTCGTTGGCCAAGCGCAGCGCAATGGCCAGTCCGATTCCTCCGCCACTTCCGGTGACGACCGCGGTTGGCTGACTCATGAGGCACCGACCGCATCGCGCACCGACTGGCCGGCGAAGTCCATGCCCGCCTGCGCTTCCGGAAACAGCATTTCTAGGCCAAAGAACCCGTGAATGAGGCTTGGGTATTCAGCAATCGCAGTGGGAACGCCTGCCGACAGTAGCGCCTCAGCGTAGAGACGACCCTGGGGGCGAATGGGATCGCACTCGGCAAGCAATACTGTGGCTGGAGGCAGTCCGGCAAGGTCGGCGGTAAGTGGCGCCACCCAGGGATGGGTGCGCTCGTCGGAACTGTTCATGTAGTTGTCCTGGTGCCACTGCATTTCATCGCGGTACAGCATGACCCCCTCCCACTCCATGTCGAATCCAATCGACAGGTCGCAGGTGGTGACGGGGTACACAAGCAACTGATGCGTGACGGCGGGGCCATCCTCATCGCGAGCGCGCTGTGCCACCACCGTGGCGAGGTTGGCGCCGGCACTATCGCCGCCTACCACGAGTCGCGTTCCGTCGGCTCCGAGTGAGGCAGCGTTCGCGACGGCCCACACTGTGGCGTCGTAGGCATCGTTGACTGCGGTGGGGAAGCGCGCTTCCGGCCCACGTCGATAGTCGACACTCACAACTACACAGCCGGTGGCGAGCGCCACCTTGCGGGTCATCATGTCGTGGCTGTCGATGCTTCCCAGCAACCAACCGCCGCCATGGAAAAACACGAGCAGGGGCAGTGGCTCACTGCTCTGCACCGGCGTGAATACCCGACCGCGAATCGACGCACCACCAACGGGAATGTCGATGTCGGCAACACCCGCGACTTCAGGACGCTCGATCTCGGCGAACAACTTCTCGAAGTTTTCGCGGGCCACAGGCACCGGAAGAAGATGTGCATTCGGCCGACCAGAGGCGATGAAGTCATCGACCATCTCTTGGGCAACGGGATGCAGTGGCATTGGTGTTCCTCCTCGTGCGGCGCAGGTGCGGTGCCGGTGATTTCAGTGAATACGCTGAATACGTTGAATACGTGCTAGACCCGCTCGTAGTAGCGGACGAGTTCCCAGTCGGTAACGCAGCCTGAGTCGAATGCGGTGAGTTCGGCGCGCGCACTCAGGTGCAGATGCTGATGCACGTTGGCCCCGAAGGCCGTTGATGCGAACTCACTCGCACCGAAACGATCGACGGAGGCGTGCAGCGATGTGCTCATGCTCGCCAGAGCGGGGTCAAGCCACGCATTGCCCTCATGCAGTTGCGGGGCCGACAACCCGGCCTCGATACCTGCGAGCCCGGCGGCAATGGTGCCGGCGTACGCGTAGTACGGGTTGACGTCGGCCCCCGGAATGCGGTTTTCGACGCGGAACGATGGGCCGTCGCCGACCAATCGGAAGGCGCACGAACGGTTGTCGACACCCACGGCAATGGCCGTACCCGCGAACTGATCGGGCTGAAACCGCTTGTACGAATTCACTGTGGGCGCAAAGAGCAAACCGATGTCGAGCACATGCTGTGCCTGTCCGGAAATGAAGCTGCCGAACGCCGACGACATACCCGCGGGACCGCTGCCATCGTGCGACACCGGGTTTCCATCGAGGTCCCACAGACTGACGTGCAGGTGGCACGACGAACCGACCTCGTCGATTTTGGGCTTAGCCATAAAGGTCACGGTGAGATCGCTACGTTGCGCGAGCTCCTTGACTCCGTACTTGAACAGTACGTGCCGATCGGCCATCTCCATCGTCTCGGCATAGTCGAGGGTGACCTCCTGCTGGCCGAGTCCCCACTCGGGCTTGGATGCTTCAACGGGAATGCCGAACTCGTCCATGAAGGTGCGCACCTGATGAATCAGCCACTCGTCACGGCCACCTTGAAGAAGTTGGTAGTCGCTGCGGTACGACGACAGCATTTCGAGATCGCGGTAGCGACGGCGAAACGCTTCGGCCGGCGGTACCTGTGCCACGTAGAACTCAAGTTCGGATGCGAATCGGAAGGTGTAACCGGCCTGCTCGCCACGTTCGATTTGACGGCGCAGAATTGTGCGCGGCGCAACTTCCAGCATTGCGTCTGATCCGATTTCGTACGCGTCGCACACGACAAACGCTGCATTGGGCTCCCACGGAATGCGGCGCAGGGTGACCATGTCGGGCACGAGACGAAAGTCGGCCCATCCGTTCTCAGCGCTCGATACCGGAAGATCGAGTGGATTCATGTCGACGTCGACAGCAAACACGAAAGTGCTGGCTCCGACGCCTTCGCCTTCAACGCATAGTCGTGTGAACGACGGAACAGTCAGTCGCTTGCCCACGAGTCGTCCGTAGGGATCGGGGGCACCGCACACGACGGTGTCGATCTCGCCACTGGCGGCAAGGGCGAGTAGGTCGTCGTAGGTCAGGGTCGCGGGCATCTAGAGGTTCTCCAATAATCTGTGAAGTTCCCACTCGGTAATCGTGGTGGCCCACCAGCGGTCGAAGGCGTCAGACTCTGCATCGCGCGTGATGGCGTACGCATCAATGAGGCGATCGCCGAGAAATTCGCGCGCCACCGTCGACGTGCGCAATCGCTCGGTGGCTTCGCGCAGACTGCGCGGAAGCGGCAGGCCTCCCGCCACGGGATCTTTGCCGGGTACGAGCGCCTCGCCGGGATTGCGGTGTTCGCGCAGTCCGGCGAGTCCTCCGGCGAGCATGCCCGCACCGACGAGGTATGGATTGGCATCGGCACCCGGACGACGGTGCTCGATGCGGGTGGCACTGTCGCCGGCGTTGTGCACCACACGACAGGCGGCGTTGCGGTTATCCCAGCCCCATGAGGCCGACTCGGCCACGAAGAATCCCGCGCCCAGTCGCTTGTACGAGTTGAGGAAGGGATTGAACAGAGCCGTGAAGTCACCCATCGTTGAGAGCAGGCCGCCGAGGTAGTCACGACCGATATCGGATAGGCCACCCTGACCGTCGGCCATCAGGTTGACGCCGTTGCGGGTCACGCTCTGATGTACGTGTCCTCCCGACCCGGACTCGGCGATGTGCAACTTGGCCATGAAGGTCGCGAGCAAGCCTCGCTCGGCACACAGATCGCGGAAGAACTGGCGTGAGCGCGCCGCGCTGTCGCATGCGCGCAGTGCGGGCATGGGGCCGAGTGCGTACTCGAAGAAACCGGGCCCGAGTTCAGAGTGCACGGCCTCAACGGGGATACCTACCGATTCCATCCGGTCGACGTACTCACCGAGAAGGTCAGCAGACTCCGCGGCCCGCGACAGGTCGTACGCACCGATGGTGCGTCCGTACGGTCGCAGTGCTGAGTAGTTCTTGTCGCGGAGAACCTGGTCGTCGGCGTGCATGACGTAACACTCGTATTCGAACCCGAGCACCGGTTGCAGATCGAGTTCGGCGTACGCGGCGTCAAGGCGCGCGAGTGCTCCACGCGGTGATTCGGGAAGTGCGTTGCCCTCGTCATCGACGAGGTCGCAGATCACCGCTTCGGTCGACTTGCGCCACGACAACGAGACGCGAGTCGACTCGTCGGCAACGGCGAAGGCGTCGGGGTATCCGTCTTCGGCCGATGCGAGGGGAGTATCGACGACACCCCCGGCGGGGTCGAGACCAAACACGATGGTGCAGAAGGCCGCACTCTTTCCATCACTGACCTTGCTCGGCGTAACGAGCTTGCCGCGCAGTCCGAGGTCAAAGTCGGGCACCTCAATTTGGGTGAGCGGGATCGCCTTCACGTGGCCTCCTCGTCGGTGGATGCTGGCCGCCGTCGCCCGATCTGGTGGTAGACCTCGTCAGGAACGTCGTCCACGTCACGGTAGACCCACCATGTGCACGTGCTGCCTTCGCGTGAGGCCGGCCAGATGGGTGGCTCGATGACGCGGGTGGGATGACCGAGTCGATCGGTGGGCTCCGTCATGTTGAGCAGGCAGCAGTGCACACAGTAAGCGCACACTCCTGCTTTACCGAACGACCAGTCGTACGCCTTCGAGGTGACCGCAAATCTGTAGGGCGGTTCCATGCGCGGAGTGCCATCGGTGGTGGCATCGTCCATGACCCGACCACCCGAGCCACAGGGCGCGAAACGGAAGCCCACGCGGTCAGGCTCCTCGATGACTTCAACATCACCGAGACGGTCGGCGCCGGCAAGGTGTCCGTGGAATCCATCAAGGATTGCGACCGACAGTTGGCGGGCTGACTCCTCCCACGGTTGGTTCGCTCGACTCAAGCGTCGTGCGTGTTCGTCGTACCACGGCGACATCAGGTGATTCCACACTGTCGGCAGGCACTCCTCGCCATGCAGTCGCACCGCCAGATCGAGCAGACCGTACACATGGTCGACCGCCTGGTCGTGCGCGAGCATCCACCTGTCGCGGGCGGCAAGCACTGCAGCGCGTGCAGTGGGCTGTTGCGCCTGACAGAGCTCGGTTGCCCGTGACGTCAACTGCACGTACTTGGTCCACGCGCCTTCCCAATCTGGAGTCTGGCCGTCTGCGATGAGATCGAGCAGCGCCTGTCGTCCCGCCGCAACCTCCTGCGTGTCGGCTCCGGCATCGATACACCAACTCACGATCTGCGACGGCCACGCGCCGTAAACATCGTGCAGTTCTTCGGCTTCCTGAATCGTGATGGGCAGCAACTCGACAGCGGTCGCCCAGTCACCATTGTCGATCGCGTCAAGAATCACCCGATAGGTACCTCGGCCAAGTTCGGCCAGTGGTCCCACGCGCGTGTCACGGCCGAGAAACGGCTCGTGCCCAGTCGTGCGACTCATGGTTCCTCCGGTGGTGCTCAGGGGTTAAACAGAATGGAAGCCGCCGTCGATCAGCACGGTGGTGGCGGTGATGAAGGCGGCGCCGTCGGAGAGCAGAAAAGCCACGGTTGACGCGATTTCCTCGGGCGTGGCATAGCGCTTGATCAGCATGTGCGCGAGTGCTTGTGGGGCCAACGAGCCACCATGATCGCCAGCAGTCATCGACGTGGCGACGAAACCGGGGGCGACTGCATTGACGGTGATGCTGTCGGGCGCCAGTGCGTGTGCCATTGACCGAGTCAGACTCTCGAGCGCAGCTTTCGACGCCGCGTAATGCGGCACTGCCACGGGGTTCATCAGCGCGATGGTGCGATGCGCCTCCAGTGAGGTGATGTTGACGACCGATCCGAAGCCGGTGCTGCGCAACCAGGGGGTTGCGGCGCGCGTCACGGCAAGCGCTCCGAGTGTGTTGATGTCAAGGACGCGACGGAAGTCGTTGAGATCAACATCGTCGAAGGTGGCCGGTGCGTGAATGCCTGCGCAATTCACCACATAGGCCAGTCCGTGCGGAGTCAGCTGTTCGAGAAGTGCGGCCACCGACGATTCATCCACGATGTCGGCCACCACACCCTCAACGCCGGGGATTGCCGTCACTGACTCGTCACGGTCAAGTGCGATCACTCGCAAGCCTGCACTCGCCAGCAAGGTGACGCAGGAACGACCGATTCCGGCGGCTCCTCCCGTGACGAGGGCAGCCTGACCGGAAAAAGTGAGCGGAAGTGACGCTGTCACCCCTGAACCTCCGGCAGCGTTTGACCGCCGTCGACCGTGATCGACTGTCCGGTGATGTACGCGGCGTCGTCACTAGCAAGGAAAGCCACTGCGCCGGCGATGTCGGCAGGGCTGCCAATGCGACCGGCGGGAATGCGGCCTTCGACCTCAGCCAACGATCCCGGCTCGGAGTACAGCGCGGCGAGACCCTCGGTCATGATCGTTCCCGGCGCAACGCAGTTCACCGTGATGCCATCGCGTGCCAGTTCAACGGCCGCTGCGCGACCGAACCCTTCGAGTCCTGACTTCGAAGCGGCGTAGTGCGTGAGTGATTCGATCGCCGTGCGCGGCCCTGTGATCGAACTGATCAGCACAATGCGACCGCGGCCCGAAGCACGCAATGCCGGCAGCGCTGCGCGCGAGAGCACCATCGCACTGGTGAGGTTGGTATTGAGTACGTCATGCCACGCCTCATCGGGCATGGTGTCGAGCGGGTTCTCGGGATAGATACCGGCGTTGTGACACAGAATGTCGAGCCCGCCACCCTGTGCGATTGCGTCGGCCACGATTCGCTCGACCTGTGCACTGTCGCGCAGATCACCGACGATGAAGGTCGCACCGGGTACTTCGGCGGCAACGGCCGCGCCCGCCTGCGCATCGCGTCCGGTGAAATACACCGAGGCGCCGCGCTCTGCGAGTCCGATCACGATGCCGCGGCCAATTCCGCGGGTTCCACCCGTGACCAGTGCACGTCGTCCTTCAAGCGATCCGCTCATGGCATTCCTCCATACTGCTCAACGAATGCGGCGGCCGCCGCCTCGAAACACTCTCGCGGTGCGCGAATCACGCCGGCTCCGATTTGCCCGCCATCGCGACCAGCAAGTCCTACGTCCATCACCGGCAGTATTCCCGTGTCGAGTACGCGACGCACGTCGATACCAGTGGGTGTTCCGCGGAAGGCGAAGAGTGGAATGCGGTACACCGGGCTTTCGCCCACGGTGATGCCGTACATCGACAAATTGCGTTCGATCATCACCTCGGGTGAGCCACCCTGATACTCCTGCAGCGACAGTGCGCACGCCTGGGCGAATCCACCGAGACCGATGGTTTCGGTGATGGGGCTTTCGCCACCCATCCACGTGATGTCTGCTTCGGTGTGACCTGGAAACAACTTGCCCTCGTGAATCGGCGGAGGTCCGGTGAACCATTGTTCGCCCAGACCAGCGACGCGAATCGCAAATCCGCGGCAACTGAACGCCATGGCAGACACCACGGTCGACTGGGGTAGGCCGATGATCGAATCGGCCGTGGCCTTAGCGGCTGCCATCGACAAGCGCAGAAAGAAGTAGTCGTTCTCCGCAAGATGCCCCACCGACTCGCGCACCTTCGCCGGCTGCTCATCGACCATGTCCATGAGGGCGGGAAGAATCTCGCGCAGGAACAGGACGGACGCAGCTGCGTTGCGGCTGTGCACTTCATCGCCCATTCGGAGCGCCCGGGCAATCAGAGGACTCAAGGCAATTCCGTCACTGCGACGAATGGCTTCGCCCACGATGGGGGCAAGCACTTCGTGTACGTGCATGAGGCGATCGCGCACCCCGTCGTCGTAGCAGCCGTAGTTCAGTCGACGAGGCTCTTTACCCTCGTAGAAGTTGCAAAAGCCACGTTGCCCACTCGTGCGGTTTTCAACGACGAACACTGGCATCGACGCGGAGTACACACCGGCCAGTGATCCCACGGCTGCGTGGTCGTGGCAGGAACCGACCACGATGTCGCCGGCATCGAGTGCCTCAATCGCCTCATCGCGACTTGCTGCCAAACCCTCGAACTGGGCGGCGCCGATGATTGCATCGCGTTGACCGCCGACGTAGTCACTCCATGGCATGGGAGCACCGGAGGTCAGAATCAGATTGGGTGCGTAGTTCGGCAGTACCTCACCGGCTGGCTGAACGTCCACCACGACGGGTTCGGCTGAGCCGAGTAACTCCAGCGCCCGCGCGTTGGCTGCATCGATGTCGCTCGTGTTCACCACGCGATAAACCCGCCGTCGACGAGCAGGGTCTGCGCCGTGACATACGACGCGCGACTCGAGAGTAGAAACTCGACCACCTCAGCGACTTCCTCCGCGGTACCAAGTCGACCGAGTGGAACGTGTGCTGCCGCGGCCTCAGCTCCGCCGGATACTGAGTGCATTGAGCGGCTCATCGGTAGGTCGATCACACCGGGTGCCACGTTGTTCACCCGAATTCCACGCGGTGCGAGTTCAACCGCGAGGTAGCGCGTGTACGCGGCCACTCCCGCCTTGGTCGCGCCGTACATCGACGCGCCGACAAAGCGACCCATCTGTCCGGTGAGACTTCCAATGTTGACGATGGCCGAACCATCGGGCAGGTGAGGAACCGTAGCGTCGGTGACTCGGTGCATGCCCGCGAGGTTGATTTCGAACATGGCACGCATCATCTCGTCGTCGACATTGTCGAGGTAGGAGTCACGCAGAATGCCGGCGCAGTTCACTAGGCCGCCGAGTGGTGAGAGCTCTACGGCCTCGGCCACACCGGCGTCGACACTGGCTCGATCCGCTACGTCCATTTCAACGAACGTGATGCCTGGCTCTTCTGACACGGCAGCGATGGCCTCGGGCAGGTCGGCGGCGATTGCGGTGGCGCCGCCCGCAACAACTCGGCGGCAGATTGCCATGCCGATACCACCCGCTCCACCGGTGACGAGTATTGCGGACATGAAGTCTCCTTCTCGGTGATACCAACGTGGCATCGCCTTCTTACACTGCTGAGCGCCCATGGTCAACTGATTAGACCATTGAACAATTCTCCTCCCGGTTGACAGTTGACATCAATGGCTTACCTTGTGGACCATAGAGCCCCCGCACGATTGGACACCATGAGCCACACTCGCCAGGACACCGATGCTCCGCGTGTAGCCATCATCGGTGCCGGCTTTAGTGGAATCGCGGCCGCTGTTGCCCTGCGACAGCGGGGAATCGACGACTTCGTGATCTTCGACAAGTTCGATGGTCTGGGCGGTACGTGGTGGACGAACCGCTACCCCGGTGCCGAGGTTGACCTCGAATCGCACATTTACTCGTTCTCGTACGCCCCATTCGACTGGTCGCGCAACTACGTTTTCTGGAACGAGATCCTCGACTACCTCACCGGCGTTGCTCGTACGTGGGACCTTGAACGCCGCATGCGCCTCACTACCAAGGTTGAGGCCATCGAATGGTCCGATGCTGACTCGACGTGGACCGTCATCACGGCTGACGGCGAGCGACAAGGACCGTTCCAGGCCGTGATCAGCGCCGTCGGCTTCCTCAACATTCCACTCGTTCCCCCCTTCGCTCGGGGTGAGACACCGTTCGAGGGCGTGCTGTGCCACACCTCGTCGTGGCCTGAAGGCGTGACCATGACGGGCAAGCGCGTCGCAGTTCTCGGCACCGGATCGTCGGCGGTGCAAATCGTCGCTGAAGCGGTCAAGGACGCGGAGTCCGTGGCGATTTACCAAATCGAACCGAACTGGGCGCTGCCAAAGGGCGCCAGGGCTTTCACACCGGAAGAGCGCGAGCGATTCAGCAAGCCCCTCGCGTATCGATGGGAACGCGCCAAGTTGTACCTCGGCTACGACCGCCGGCAGATTCTGGCCGGCCATGCGCGACGTGATGGTCGCGTCAACCGCGCACGCCGTGAAGCGTCCCTTCAGTTCTTGCACGACTCGATGGCCGATCGCCCCGACTTGATTGAGCTGCTCACGCCGACCTTTCCATTCGAAGGTCGCCGCACCGTGATCACTGATACCTACTACCCGGCCTTGAAAGACCCGCGGGTTGAACTCGTGCCACACGCGATGACCGAACTGACGGCCACAGGTGCGCGCGATGCGGGGGGAGGCGAACGCGAGTTCGACATCATCGTGATGGCCACCGGCTTCGACGCGACCAACTACGTCGGCAGTTACGAGGTGCGTGGTGAGGGCGGGCTGACCCTCAAGCAGGCGTGGGCCGGTGAGCCCGAGGCCCTGCTTGGCCTCATGGTGCCGGGCTTTCCGAATTTCTTCATGATGTACGGGCCCAACACCAACGCGGTTCCGCTGCCGGTGTTCTACGAGGCGCAGGCGGCGTTCGCCGCAGGGTTGATTCGCAAACTCCGCACGGGTGGGCACAGTGTGGTGCGTTGCCGCCCGGAATCTTTCCGTCGATTCAACGACTGGTTGCAGGGCAAACTCGCAAGCACCGTGTGGCCCGAGACCGAGAGTTACTTCACCACCGGGTCGGGCAAGGTGGTGGCACAGTGGCCCGTGACGTGTACGGGGTACCGCATTGCCACCCGCTTAGCGCAGCGTTTCGCTGTGCAACTCGACTAACCGTTCACGCGCCGCGGGTGCGTAGTTCGAGCACCCTGCCGGTGATGCGACTGACACCCGCTGCATCGCGGCTTCCTGGTGACCTCACCACTACCCGCGTGCGGTCGGCTCGAAAGCGATCGTGGCTGTACTCGAACGGAACTCCCTGCGCGTCAACGGTGGTGCGCGTGACGGAGAGAAGCGGGTCACCTGCCCGCACACCCAGAATCGTCGCCTCGTCGCGGCCGGCCGACATCACCTCGATGCGCTCGATCGCTTCGTGCGGTGGGAGGTTGTACTCGCGATCGAGCAATTCATAGAGCGAGCCACCCAACTCACGCTCGATCAGCCCGGGCGCTCGATCGGCGGGGATGCGGGCGTGTTCCAGTGAAATGGGTGTTCCGTCGGCCAGGCGAATGCGCACCAGATCAACCACGTACGCGCCTCTTTCCAACTGCAGTGCTTCGCGGGCCCGTTCATCTGCCGGCACCACCGCGACACTGACCAGGCGCGATCCGACTGTGAAGCCTTGCTCGCGCAGCAGGGCAGGAATTCCGACGATCTGCGACAGGTCGAGTTCAACCTTGCTATCGGTGACGTAGACGCCCCCGCTGCGGCCTGCGACTCGGCGCACACGACCTTCGTCTTCGAGCACCCCGAGTGCGGTGCGTAAGGCCGAGCGACTCACACCGAGTTCGGAGGCAAGATCGCGTTCAGCGCCCAGTCGTGCGCCGGCGATGACTCCGGGGCCTGACAGCATCTCGCGCAAGCGGGCAAGGGCGTCGCGCGCCACCGGGCCTACCGACTCGGTTCGCCCTGGCTCGTCGACCATTAGTCCATCGCCTCGAGCGCGGCCAGTGACTCGGGCAGAACCTGACCACCGTCGACCACCAGGGCCTGGCCGGTGACGTAACGCGCTTCGTCGGACGCGAAGTACAGGCAGGCGTTACCGATGTCTTCGACGTCGCCGAGTTGCCGCATCGGAATGGACATCTCCATTGAGCGCCGGTAGTCGTCGCCGAGATCGGCCAGTCCCTCGGTGGCGACATTGCCTGGCAACACCGCGTTGACGGTGATGCCGCGGGGGGCAAGTTCAACGGCCGCTGTGCGCATGAAGCCCAACTGCGCGGCCTTGCTTGCGCCGTAGTGAGACCAACCGGGGTAGCCGGTGATGGGACCGGTGATCGACGAGGTGAGGATGATGCGACCGCGTCCCGATGTCGTGAGTGCGTCAAGGCAGGCCTGCACCGAGAAGAACATTCCCTTGACGTTGGTATCGAAGACCAGGTCGATGTCGGCCTCAGTCATGCGCGAGAGCTTGGCATCCGGGAAGATCCCCGCGTTGGCGCACAGCACATCAATGCCGCCGTGACGCTCGATGGCGGTCGCAGCGACCTGGTCGCATGAGCTGCGGTCGGCAACATCAGACAGGACGTACGACACCGTGCCGTTGCCCAGTGCGTTCAGCTCATCGCAGGTGGTGCGTGCCGCGGCCTCATCGCGGCCGGTCAGCAGTACGTGAGCTCCCTGCTTGGCGAACACACGGGCAATGCCTTTGCCGATTCCTTTGGTGCCGCCTGTGACCACGACTGAGCGGCCATGAATAGGAGTGAGCATTGACGTCCTCTCTCGATCAGGAATGGCGCGAAAGGTAAGTCTCGGCCAGTTCGCAACTGACTGTCGTGTACGGCGTTCCAAGCTCCTGTGCGGTTTCGGTCATTGAGTGCGATCCGATCCACGCAACCAAAAGTAGTCGCCTGAACATCACGAATGTCTCAAGTTCGGCCTCATCGTCGGCGGACAGACTGGCCACCTCTCGGTATCCCGTTGTCCACGACGCAATCATTTCGGGAACCTGCGGATGATCTTCGATGAATGACAGGGCGCTGCCGAGGTCGTACATGTACCAACTGAAACCACTGTCATCGAAGTCGATCACCGAGACGTCGTCACCGTCGAGCAGAAGATTCGCCAGTCGCATGTCGGCATGCACCAGCCCGAAGCGAGAAGAATCAGAGCCGTAGGCCGCGAGGCGCCGACCAATCAGTTCGGCCGCGCGGCCAAGCACCTGCTGCTCCTGCGGGCCGCATCCCATACCGTCGCGCCAACTCCCCCAACGCCCCTGCGGTCCGAGCGCTGACTCGAAGTCCCACGTAAAGCGAGTGAAACCGGCCGGCCTTGTCCACGACCGGGCATGCAGGTGCATGCGTGCCGCGATGGCGCCGAGGGTATGGAAGTCGTCGACCAGTCGATCTTCCGGTGGCTCAATTCCGGGCAGAAACTCGAACATCACCGCGTGGCGGCTTTCGCCGTCGGGGTGCACACCGTCGACCACCCGTCGACCGTCAACGGCAGTGATCACCGTGGGCGTGCGCACGACGTCGGCCTCACTTAGGGCTTCGACCCAGGCAAGTTCGCTTTCGATCGCCTCACGGCTGTGGTAGTTCATGCGGTGCAAACGCAAAATGGTGGGGTCAACCCGCCGCGGGTCACGCACCAGGAACGTCGCGTTCTCCGAAACGTTGAGCAGTGTGAGCTCGTCCGACGGGTCGAGACCGTAGTGCACCAGCGCTGTCCGCGCGATCGCGTCGAGTCGCTCAAGGTCGCTATCCACTGCCCTGCCTCCTTAGTGCTCCCGCCCGACAACAGCTTCAAGTGCGCGATCGATCGCATCCCGGGCGGTCACCACATCGTCGATCGAACCACCAATGTAGAGCCGACCGGCCGCACCGACCATGGAGACGTCGACAAGGGTGATTCCCGGTGCTGCCTTCTCGGCCTCGTTTGCCGCCATCGCCGCGAACAGGGCCGGTGTCATTTCGTACACGAGCAACGTGTCACCGGGCAGCAGCATCGAGGCTTCACGATTGCGGTTGATGATCACGGCATGCTGGTCGGTAACCGATTCGATGATGTCGTGAAACAGCACCCGGGGACGCAGTTGATCGTGGGCGTCGGCCCCGAGTCCAGCCAAAATCGCCTGCCCGGCTGCACGCACGGCGTCGAGACTTGATGCGTGCACCTCGAGAATGCCGAACTGGCGCTCGACAAAAAGCAACCCCGGCTCAACCGACGGTACTGAACGCAGTGCAAGGTCCGTCACTCGTTCGATCGCGAGGCCAGGTGCGACCTCGACGATGAGTGAGTGCTGCCCGGCGAACGGCGGGTATCCCCGCGCCCGCGTGGGCGTGGCCATGTACGCCGCGAACTGCTGCTGCAGGTCCTCGATGAGCAGGTAGACGCGCAGCTCGGGCGCAGGTGTCACGCCTCAGCCGAGGTGGTGAAGGTCTTCGAGACCTCCGCGTGCGGACGCGGGATGACGTGCACTGACACGAGTTCACCCACGGCCGATGCCGCTTCAGCTCCGGCTTCGGTTGCTGCCTTGACGGCGCCAACATCACCGACGATGGTGACAGCGACGAGACCGGCTCCGACTTGCTCGCGGCCTACGATCACCACATTGGCGGCCTTGACCATGGCGTCAGCGGCCGCGAGTGCGGCAACGTAGCCTCGGGTCTCGATCATTCCGAGTGCGTTGTTCGACATTGTGTTTCCCTTTCGTTAGTCCACGGCCTCTGTCGGAGCCCGGGAGTCTGGTCGGTGCTACTGGTCAATTGATCCGATGATGAGAGCGTCGATAGGTGCGGGCGATGGGAACCAGGCAGCCGCCACTGAACCCGTGGCAACGAGCACCTGCTCGCCAATCCCGGTGCCGAGAGCGTCGAATGCGATCAGGCGTGTGCCGCCCTCAACCTCGACCTCCAGAAAAGCACCATTGGGTACTTCCGTGAGCCTCTTGGTGGCCCAAACGTTCCCGATGACGGTGGCTCGCAACATGGTTACGACTCCTTTGTAATCTCGACGCCAAGTGCTCGGGCGCGGTCGCGCGCGAGCGGGGTAAGAACAACTCCACGAGCGGTGATGAGACTGTGGCCCGCTGCTGCGGCCTCGCGTACCGTGCGCTCGCTGACAACCCCGCGCTCGATGCGGCGCTGTGATGTCGCTGCCGAAGTCGAAGTCGATGCTGTCTGCGTGCCGACAACACTTGCCTGCGCGAGGCTGAAGCGCTGTCGACCTGAGGTGAGGTGCTGACGCGAGACGGGGTTCTGAGCCAGTTGCACAATGCGCAGCACGAACGCGTCGAGATCGGCGTCGGTACGCAGCACCACAGGCTCACGACCGTGGGTGACCACCGGCGATGCGACGCTGGCCGAAGGGCCACTCTGCAGTCGCGTCATCGTTGATTCCTCGACGAGTGCCGGCAGCACATCGCGCAGTACTTCGCGCACCATGTCGCGCAGTAGTCCGCTCTGATCGGTGGTCACGACACCGCCCCCAGCGCCGCTTCAGCGGCTTCGGCTGCGGCACGCACATCAGACTCGCGACCACTGAGGTACACGCGGCCGGTCGCTCCGATCATGCGGTAGTCGACCACCTTGATGCGCGCTGCCTTCTCGGCCTCATTGGTGGCAAGGATCGCGTACGACGCGGGCTGCATCTCGAGAACGAATAGCGATTCACCCGCGAGAAGCATCGATCCCATCTTGTTGCGGTTGATCAAAAACGCGTGTTGACGATCGATACTCGGCACGATGCGTGAGGCGAGGATCTGCGGTCGCAGGGCGTCGGCGGGGGTGGCCCCGAGTCGCTCGAGCACCGCACCAGCGGCACTTCGCACGGCCTCGGCCGGACCATGCACCTCGAGGTAACCGAACTGGCGCTCCACCACGAGGATGCCCGCGCCTACCTCCGCGTGCTTGAGTGCCACATCGGTGAGTGGCTCGATGTCGAGCCCTGGTGCGACCTCAATGATCTGGGCAGCCACATCGGCGCGAGGCAGTGATCCGCGCACCCACGTGCCTAGGCACGACATGGTCTGCGGTTGCAGCCGGTCGAGAAAGATGAATGAGCGAAGTTCAGCCATGTCAGCCCTTCATCAGATTCGTGAGTTCGTCGATGATGAGCCTGCGAATTTCCTCGCGCAGTTCGTCAGTTGAACCACCGAGTGCATCGGGCCGCACGGTGCTGAGGTGGGTGATCGAGTCAACGCGCTCGTTGGAGGCATGCGGGTAGGCAGGCACCGGACCGCTCGGCGCGGTCCACGGCTGCAGTGCGGTGAAGTCGCCCATCCGCTCGCGGTCATCGGCGTTGTACGCGATACGCGTGTAGTTCACCAGGTGCTTGGGTTCGAGGTTTTCGCCCACCGACGAGCGACCAAAGAATCCGGTACCGATCGTCATGCTGGGAGCAAGGTTGGTGTGAATGCCGGCACTGCCAAGACTGTTGCCAACGTTCACTGTCACGCGCAGCACACGCACCGCTGACGCGAAGGCCATGATCGTCGCAGAGTCGGTGCTGTGAATGGCAGCGGAGTGGCCGGCGCCGCTAATGCGCAGTACAGCCTTCGCCACTTCGATTCCGCGCGCGGCGGTGGGTACGCGTACGACACCAAGCACCGGACATAGCTTTTCGTGCGCCAGCATCTCTTCGGGCACCGCGAGTTCAAAGGGTGCCAACAACACGCGCGTTCGGGGCGGAACCTTCACTTCGGCTGCCGCAGCGATGTCGGCCGCACTCTTTCCGACCCAGCGCACGTCGAAGTGTCCACCGGGAAAAATCAATTCGCGTACGCGGTCGCGCTCAATGTCGTCGAGGAGGTACGCGCCGGCCTTGCGCATCTGGGCCACCAACTGATCGGCTACTGCATCCTCGACGATGAGCACGCTTTCGTTGGTGCAGAGGATCGAGTTGTCGAACGCCTTGCTCTCAACGATGCGCTCAGCCGTCTTGGCCAGATCGGCCGTGCGGTCGACAAGCACCGGCACGTTGCCCGGCCCCACGCCAATCGCCGGGTTGCCGCTGCTGTAGGCCGAACGCACCATCGCGGTGCCACCCGTGGCGAGGATGACGTCGGTGCGCTCGTCGGTCATCAGCGCGTTGACCAGGGGAATGCTCGGCTCCTCGACCACCTGAATGCAACCGTCGGGAGCGCCCGCTGCCACGGCCGCCTCGGCCATCACATGCGCGGCGGCCGCGCACACCTTCTTCGCGTACGGATGGGGACACACGACGATCGCGTTGCGGGTCATGAGTGCCAGCAGCACCTTGAAGTACACCGTGGCTACGGGGTTGGTCGACGGTGTGAGTGCCAGCACCACGCCTGCGGGCCTTGGTACTTCAACGATCTTGCTGCCTTCATCGACTCGCGCGCTCACGTAGTCGTGTGCGCGGTAGGTCTCGATGAGTCCCGTCGAGCACGCGATGTTCTTGAGGATCTTGTGCTCGACAACGCCAAACCCGGTTTCGGCCACGGCCTGCTCGGCGAACTCGCGGGCGTGGTCGGCGGCAGCACGGGCCGCCGCTTCGACGATGCGCTGCACGGTGGCGGCGTCATACGTGGCGAATGCACGCGCGGCCCACTCTGCGCGCTCGATCATGGCGCGGCCGCGTGGCACGCCCGCGGGCTCGAGGGGCAGTTCAAACATGAGGGCGCTCATCACGCAACCCGTCGGCCGAAGTCGTTGGTGGTACCGCGCACTTCGCGGTAGGCCCGACCGATGGCAATCTCGGCGCGGTCAAGAACTTCATCAACGAGTTCGGGCTTCAACAGCACCCCGGGCTTGAACTGCAGAACGCGCGGATCGAGGGTGGAGAAGATGGCCCACACCCCGTTCTCGTACAACTGCTTCATCACGTACTTGGCACCTTCGGGATGGTTGAATTCCAACCCGATGACCACCCCGTTCTGACGAATGCCCACAAACCAATCGGGGTACAACTCTTTGATCGCGCGCAGTCGCTGGTTCACCGCGTCGGAGATGTAGTGCACCATCGAACGGGTTTCGGGGCGCGAGCAGATTTCGAGAGCCTTGAGTGCGGCGATGCATCCGAGTTCAGCACCGCCGAAGGTCGAAATGTGGCCGAATCCATCCTCGGTCAACCAGCCCGCGCACTTCTCACTCACCAGCACGCAGGCGATGGGGTACATGCCGCCGCTGATTCCCTTGCCCGTCACCATGATGTCGGGCTCGATGCCGTGCTTGGTGACACCCCACAGCTCGCCGGTGCGCATGAGGCCGGTCTGCACCTCGTCGGCGATGTAGAGGGCGTCGTACTCCTCGCACAACCGCTTGACCGACTCGAGGTATCCCGGTTCGGGCAGGGGGAAGCCGTAGGTCGCAGGAATCGTCTCCATGATGACCGCAGCAATGTCGCGGCCTCGCAGTGCCGCCTCCATCGCCTCGAGGTCATTGAACGGGACGTTCGGAAACTCCTCGGGCCGATCAGAGAGGAACAGGTTCGAGAAGCGTTCGTCGCCGGTGGCCACCGCTAGGCCCGTGTGCCCGTGATACGCCTTGATGATCGACAGGATCTTGCGCTTTTGGGTGGTGTGACGGGCAGTCTTGATGGCGATATCGATCGCCTCGCCACCACCCGAGCCGTAGATGACCTTGGTGAGTCCTGCGGGCGCGCTGCTGATGAGCGCTTCGGCCAGGGCCGTACGCGCCAGGGCTGGAAAGTGGTGGTTACCGATGTCGAAGTGCTGCATGGCCAGCGTGATTGCCTGCACCATCTCGGGATTGCGGTGGCCGAGGTTGTAGGTGCCGCCGTTGAGGTGCAGGTCGATCAGGCGCTTGCCGGACATGTCGTAGAGGAAATAGTTTTCGCGGCGGTCGATGACCAGCGGAACCCCGGCGTCGATCCAAAACTGGGTCTTTCCCGGGTTCCAGAACTCTTTGGCCTTGGCCAGAACCTCATCCTTCGAGGTGAATGAAAAAGCCCCGTAATCGAACCCTCCGGCGGGTTCTGCCGAGTCGTCGGACATGAATTCCCCTCGCGGTGTGCACCGTTCCGTCCCCAAAACGTACCAAATAACCAGACCGTTTAGCAACTATTGGTTGTGTTAACAATTCGTTTCGTCTCGCTTATGGTCCTTGCGGACTGAGAGGGAGGTCACAATAATCCCCTCAACACGCACAGCCGCTTTCGTATGTTGACGGGCGCTGCTGGTCGCCCGGCCTGCAGTGGACATACGGACCTCTCTTGGAAGGACACCATGACCACCACCAACTCTCCGGACGGGCCAAACGCCCTCCCCGGTGACCACCAATTGACCGATCAGGAGCACAAGCGGCTGAGCGCGGGAGCCGTCGGCCTCGTGGGCGTGCTCTTCATGGCAGTGGCCAACGCCGCACCGATCACCGCCATGACCTTCAACGTTCCGATCGCCATCGGCTACGGAAACGGCATCGGCGCACCGGGCGGATTCCTGTTCGCCACCATCGTGCTCACGATCTTTGCGGTCGGGTACGCCGCGATGTCGAAGTACATCACCACTACGGGCGCGTTCTACGGCTTCATCTCGCAGGGTCTGGGCCAGATTCCTGGCATGGTGTCGGGTCTGCTCGCGACCTTCTGCTACGTGATCTTCGAGGCGTCACTGCTCGGTGGATTCGCGTACTTTGCCAAGCTGTACTTCCTTGACCCCGCCGGCATCTCGGTGAGTTGGGCGGCGATCGCAATTCTGGGTGCCATCGTCATCGGCGTCTTCGGCTACTTCAAGATCACCATCACCGCCGGAATTCTGAGTGTCACCCTGGTCGCTGAGGTCCTGCTGCTTCTGGCGCTGGGCATCTCGGTTCTGGTCAAGGGTGGTCCCGACGGCTTCATGGTTGCCGAGACGCTGTCGCCCGTCGCTGCCTTTACTGACCTTCCCGAGGGTGCGTTCGGCACGGGTGCCGCTGCAGGTGTGGCGGCCATCGGTGTGTTCTTCGCGTTCTGGTCGTGGGTCGGATTCGAGACCACCGCGGTCTACGGCGAAGAGAGCAAGGACCCCAAGCGGGTCGTGCCTCGCGCGACCATCATTGCGGTCGTTGGCCTCGGGGTTTTCTACACCTTCATCTCGTGGATGGTGGTGGTCGGAAACGGAGCTGCTGGCTCGGTGGAAACAGCGGCGGGAGCCAGTCCTGCTGATCTGTTCCTGAACCTCACCACCGCCAACCTCGGTGCCCCTCTGACCGTCATCTACAAGCTGCTCGTGGTCATCGGTTCGTTCGCCTGCGCCATGGCCTTCCAGAATGCAGCCCCGCGTTACCTCTACGCCCTTGGCCGCGAGAGCGCCTCACCGTTCCTGCGCCGCACGATCGGAACGGTGCACCCCAAGCACGGATCACCGGCCAACGCGGGCATTCTGCAGGCCGTGATCACCGTGCTGATCCTGCTGTACTTCGCGCAGTTCGTCACGATGACCGACGGCGATGGAAACCCGACACCTGATCTGGTGCCGTACGTGTACGTCTACGGTCTGCTTGCGGTTGTCGGAACGGCCGTGATTCTGATTCTGCAGACGATGACCTCGGCCGCCGTGATCAGCTTCTTCTGGGTGAAGAAGGTGCACAAGGGCAACGTGATCACCACGCTCATCTGCCCGATCATCGGTGGACTCGGCATGGTCTACGTGCTCGTCCTGCTCTGGCAAAACCGAGCGTTCGCACTCGGTGCCGCCGCGGAGAGTTGGATCTGGACGTGGGCGCCGTTCTACATCCTGGTAATGATCGTGATCGGTATTGTCTACTCGCTCTGGGTCAAGAAGTCTCACCCCGAGATCTACGACGAGATCGGTCGCACCACTCTCGAAGAGGCACACGAGCGGGTGTAGCCAATCGCCGCTCGAAACGCAATCATGGGCGGGGTGTGGGGCCACTGGGTCCTGCACCCCGCTCGTTTCATCTCACTAACTCGAGGGAGAGCACTGTGGAAGAACTCGTCTGGGAGGTCGACCATGAGGCCGATCCGTCGACCTTCATCTACGTCCTCGGAGGTGCGGCGCCCGCGGTAAGCATTCGACCAGGCACTCTCATTCGTACCTCGACCCTCGACTGCTTCGGTGGTCGCGTGCGCAGTGCGTCTGACATGTCGTCGCAGGTGTGCGACCCGCGCTACCTCAACCCGCAAACCGGACCCTTTTACGTTGAGGGGGCAGAGCCAGGCGACACCCTGGCGGTACACTTCGTGTCGATTGAGCCCCGCGAAGCGTGGGGTGTGAGCACGACTGTTCCGCTCTTCGGTTCACTGACTGGAACCCCCACGACGGCCATGCTGCAGCCTGCGTTGGCCGAGCGCACGTGGATTTACGAGATCGATAAGACAGATCGAGTGGTGCGATACGCAGCAGCCGACACTCCATTTACCGCGGCCCTGCCACTTGACCCCATGCACGGCACCATCGGAGTTGCACCCAACCTCGGCGAGGTGCGCTCCTCGCTCACACCGGGTGACTGGGGCGGAAACATGGACACTCCCGAAATGCGTGCGGGAGTCACCGCCTACTTCGGCATCAGTGTCGAGGGTGCGATGCTCAGTCTTGGCGACGGACATGCCCGCCAAGGAGAGGGTGAGACCTGTGGAGTCGCGGTTGAGTGCGCGATGGACACCGTCATGATCGTCGACCTGATCAAAGGATCGCCCACACCGTGGCCGCGCATCGAAAGTGACGACTTCCTGATGACGACCGGTTCGACCAAACCCTTGGAAGATGCATTCCGCATCTCGCATCAGCAGATGGTGCGCTGGGTGGCCGAACTCACGGGCATGAGCGAACTCGACTCGTATCAATTCGTGTCGCAAGCCGCCCTTTCACCTGTGGCCAACGTGGTCGACACGAACTACACGATGGTGTGCAAGGTACCCAAGTCGGTGCTGCCGGGAATTGACGCGATGGGTGGCATGCACGCGCGAATGCGCGCGAGGGCTGCCCAATGAGAGTCACGCGCATGGAAGTCGACCTCACCCTCGCTCTTGCGATGTGCGAGGCCGCGCGGGCTGCCGCGGCTGAGGCCGGCGCGCTCGTGTCGGTGGCGGTCGTCGATGGCGGCGGACACCTCGTGTCGTTCACGCGCATGGACGCTGCCGAGATTGCCGGTCCGGTGCTTGCACGCGACAAGGCCTACACCGCAGTCGCCAATCGCTGCGCCACGGCAGATCTCACTGCCGAAGTCGGGCCGGGAGGCGAATTCGCAGGAATGAACTCGGCCGATGGCGGTCGATTCATTGCCTTCGCAGGCGGGTTGCCGCTCTGGTCGGAGGGCAGGGTTGTTGGTGGCGTCGGTGTCAGTGGCGGTTCCGGAGCGCAGGATGCCGCGGCTGCCGCAGTGGCTCAGGCTGTGTTCGACGCTGCGGAGGCAACAGCGTGACAGTCGGTCGCTTCCGGTTCATGGATCAACAGCGCGTGAACCTTGACGGCTTCGCCGTGGAGGATGCCTCGCTGGGATTGCTCGCCTTCAATTCGCCAGCAGATCCGGAACCAGACCTGCTCATCGTTGAGGGTCGCGTCACGCGCATGGACGGACGCGATGAGTCGGACTTCGATTCGATCGATGCCTTCATTGCCGCGCACGGACTCGACCTCGGTGTCGCACGCGAAGCGATGGCGATCGACAACACTGCACTCGCGCGAATGATCGTCGATCCCGGAGTGCCTCGTTCCGAACTTGTGCGACTCGTGGCCGGCATGACTCCCGCCAAACTGGCGCGGGTTCTTGCAGCGTTGCGACCGGCCGAACTGGTGATCGCCATGACGAAGGCGCGGGCGCGTCGCACACCCAGCAACCAGGCACATGTCACCAATCGATCGGATGACCCGCTGCTGCTTGCGGCCGACGCGGCAACCGCTGCTGCCTTTGGTTTTCGCGAGGTCGAGACCACGGTTCCAGTGCTCGGTGACGCGGCTTCCAATGCCGTAGCCGTCAGCATTGGCGCTGCGGTGGGATCACCCGGCGTGTTGGTGCAGTGCTCGGTCGAAGAGGCACTCGAACTCGAAATGGGAATGCGCGGGCTGGTGTCGTACGCCGAGACGGTGTCGCTCTACGGAACTGAGCAGATCTTCATCGATGGCGATGACACACCGTGGAGCAAGGCGTTTCTCACCTCTGCCTATGCCAGTCGCGGTATCAAGATGCGCGTCACGTCTGGTGGTGGCGCTGAAGCGCTGATGGGTGGGGCTGAGGGTTGCTCGATGTTCTATCTTGAAGCGCGCTGTGTGTCGCTGGCGCGCGCCATTGGCGCGCAGGGCGTTCAGAACGGCGGCATCGACTCGGCTTCGGTGGCGGGCTCGGTGCCCGGCGGTGTGCGCTCGATGATGGCCGAGAACCTCATGGTGATGCTGCGCAATCTTGAGGCGTGCACCGGAAACGACGCACTCATGAGTGAGAGTGAGGTGCGTCGAACCTCGCGCACGCACCCCATCTTCATTGCAGGAACCGACTTCATTTGTAGCGGCTTCGGCTCGATTCAGCGGTACGACAACATGTTTGGACCAAGCCAGTGGAACGCCGAGGACATCGACGACTATCTCGTAATGCAACGCGACTGGGGAATCGATGGTGGATTGAAGACGGCCGATGCCAACGAGGTTGAGCGACTGCGTCGTCGAGCCGCCGAGGCAGTGCGCGATGTGTATCGTCACCTCGGTCTGGCGGAGTTTTCCGATGAGTGGGTTGAGCAGGCGATTGACGCGGCAGGTTCGAAGGACGTGCCCGCCGCCGACCTGATGGTTCCGCTCACTGCAGCGCGACTCATTCGTGACACTGAAATCACCATGCTCGATGTGGCGCGTGCGCTCGATGAGTGTGGGTATGAACAGGAGGCTGAGCGGGTGCTCGCCATGCTGCGCGCTCGGGTCGAAGGTGACTACCTGCAGACCGCCGCAATCTTCACCGAAGACATGCAGGTGCTCTCACTCATCACCGATGCCAACGACTACGCGGGTCCGGGAACGGGCTATCAACCCACGCCGGCGCGCCAACATGAAATCGACACCGTACGTCAACAGCGATCGGTTGAAGACCTTCGTGCCGAGCAAGCGCGATCGCGCAGCAATCGACTGCGTGTGGTGGGTCCCGCGACGCAGGGCCATGATCCGCGCGATGTGGTGATCGGAGTTTCAGCGGCCACCGGCCGCGAACTGTGGGTCACACTTTCGGGACTTCCCGTAAACGACGTCATTGAGGAATTGATGGCGGGCTTGGAAGAAGAAGGGTGCACCGGCCGCATCGTGCGCATCAACGACACGATCGACCTCGGTCGCATCGGGCTTGAGGCCGCGCGTCTTGCCGGCTCGGGTATCGCCATTGGATTACAAGCCAAAGGCACGGCCCTGATCCATCGACGCGATCTCACTCCGTTGGCCAATCTTGAGTTGTACAGCGTGGCGCCTACCGTGACGCGCGAGCTCTACCGACAGCTCGGAATCAACGCGGGGCGGCATGCGAAGGGTTCAACCCCCGAGCCCGCGCGCAACCCGTATTCCGATGAAGCGATTGAAGCGAGGTACCACACGAAGGTGATCTCACTCGTGACGATTGAGAGGGCATGCGCGCAGGTCGACGGCGAGCCCGAAACCCTTGAACTCACAGCGATGGAGAGTGACTCATGACCCGGGCGCGCAGTGGGCGCGAGCGCGACGACATCACACTCGGCGCACTGCGCGAGAGCGCACTGGGTAACGACGATGTGCGCATTCATCCCGAGACACTCGAACACCAAGCGCAGGTGGCTGAGGGCGCAGGCAATCCACAACTTGCCGCGAACTTCCGACGTGCAGCCGAACTCAGTGACTTACCCGATGCCGAAGTGCTGGCGATTTATGAAGCGCTGCGCCCCGGACGATCGTCGGCGGCAGACTTGCTCGCAATCGCCGACTCACTGCAACAGCGCGGGGCCACGATGAATGCGGCGCTGCTGCGTGAAGCAGCGGCGATCTACGAACGGCGCGGCTTGCTGCAGTGAGCCTCATCGCCGGAATCGACGTTGGCAACGCCACGACTGAGGTGGTGATTGCCGATGCGAGCGTGACTCAACCACGACCCATTGCGTGGGATCGGTCGCCGACGCGCGGCATCAAGGGATCGGAACAGGCACTGCGCGGCGCGTTGTCGGTACTCGACCGCATCGAACGCTCGGCGGGTGTTGTGTGCGATGTCGTGGTGGTGGCACCCCAGCGACCAGTACTCACTCGACAGGTCGCGGTTGCTGAGCCTGACCCCGATCTCGGCCGAATCTCGTTGGTCGTCGCGGGTCGGCCTACCCCAGGCGGATTTGGTGTGGCAGTTGGCCGTCCCGTTGCCACGACCGACTCACCGCTGTCGACCGATGAGCCGCTCGTGCTCGTAGCTCGCGACCCGCTGGGCTTTCGCGACACGGTTGCGGCGGTTGCGGCATGGCGTGCTGCGGGTGCGTCGGTTGTCGCGGTGCTGCTGGCGGGCGATGAAGCAGTGTTGGTGTCGAGCCGACTCGATGACACCATTCCGGTCGTTGACGGCATCGACGCCGAGCGCGCGTTGCAGGCCGAACTGATTGCAGTCGAAGTGGCGCAGCCAGGACGAACCGTGCAACGACTCAGTGATCCGGTGGCACTGGCGCACCTGCTGCAGTTGCGACCCGATGAGCACGACCACGCCGAGTCGGCTGCCGCCGCGGTACGCGGTGCACGTGATGCGACCATTGCCCGCGGTGGTGTGTCGACGCCGCCACCTCGTGCCGACGTGCAGGAGTGTCTACTCACGTTGTCAGACGGCAGGCGCTTGTCGCTGCTCGATGCTCTTCCTGCAATCGCCAACGGAGCACGCGCCACCTCACTCGATCAGCAGGGTTCGATCAGCGTTGACGACGTGTGGGGAGTTGATCTCGCGCACGTAATGGAAGAGTCGCTGCTGCGTGCGGCGAGTGATTCCGCTCGCACAGTGCTGCTGGCGGCACTCGTCGATGGTGAGGGTGAAATCGCCGATCCCGCGGCCGCAATTGCGCAGTGGAGCGGACGCACCTGTCGATCAATGCAGTCGGAAGCAGCGGCGGGCCGGGCAGGAGCACTCACCACTCCGTCTGCGCACCCGAACGCGATGGTGGTGGATATCGGAGCAGGCACCATCGACCTGATCGATTCCGACAACAATGCTCGGCTGCTTGCGGGCGCCGGTCACCTGCTGACCGAGTCGGTGGCGACAGTGCTCGGCATTGGTCGCGGACAGGCCGAGTGGGTCAAGCGCGGGCCGTGTTCGCGCATCGAGTCTCCGCAACTTGCACTCGACGAAGACGGCATCCGTCGCTACCTCGATTCCCCAGCGGCTGCCGGGCTCGTGGGGTGGCTCACGGTTCCGGGACCGGCGGGTCACCTTCCATTCGAAACCGCGTTGGCACCCTCGGAATGGCGGGGTCTGCGACTGCGCGTGAAGTCAGCCGTGATCGGCGCGAACCTTGCGCGCGCCGGGGGAGACGCACCGCACGAGGTGATCCTCGTAGGAGGTCCGGCCGGCGACGACGAATTGTTGGGCGTAGTGGCCCGCGCCCTGCGCGGAACTGTGCCGGGTCGCGGCGATGTTGCCGGGATGCTCGGGCATCGTTACGCCGTCGCGTACGGCCTGGTGGTGCTCGCGTCTGCCTGACGCTGCTCTGTGATTCTCGGGAGGTTTACCAACCTTCGGTGAGCACCTTGTCGAGCATGTCGGCAAAGAATTCAGCGGCCGCGATGTCGATGCACAGTGGTGGCTTGATCTTTAAGACGCACATGCGGTCACTGGTGGGCTGAACGATGATTCCGAGTTCGAGTAGGCGTTCGCAGATCGCGTACGTCTCCTCGGTCGCGGGTTCGAGAGTGTCTCTGTCGCGTACGAGTTCGACTCCCATGTAGAGCCCCTCGCCGTGAACGGCGCCGATGAGCGCGTGGCGTTCGCTGAGTTCGAGCATGCGTCGCTTCAAGTGAGCACCTACGAGTCTGGCGTTATCTTGCAGGTGTTCGTCGCGCAGTGTGTCGAGTACCGCCAGGCCGACGGCACACGACACGGGACTTCCTCCGGTTGAGGAGAAGAAGTATCCCTGTGATGCGAAGCGATCAGCGATCTCGCGGGAGGTGATGACCGCGCCGAGGGGATGTCCGTTTCCCATTGCTTTCGCGACCGCCACGATGTCGGGCACGACGCCCTGTTGCTCAAAGCCCCAGAACCACGATCCCAATCGGCCGTAACCGACCTGTACTTCGTCGGCGATTGCCAGTCCACCGTGTCGACGCACTGCGTCGTAGACGGCCGCGAGATAACCCTCAGGAAGCGCAACCCCGCCCGCGTTGCCGTAGAAGGTTTCGGCGATGAGGGCGGCGGGAGGATGACCGTTCGCGGCCAACTCATCGATTGTGCGCACCGCATCGGCGGCGTAGAGGTGAGCGTCGGCGCCGCGATGAGTTCCGCGGTATGAGTTGGGCGAGTCGAGAATGCACACCCACTCGGGCCGTGTCTCGAGTGCTGTGGGGTTATCGGCGGTTGAGGTACTGACGGCATCGGAAAGGTAGGTCCAGCCGTGGTACGCCTCGCGCATTGCGAGTACATCGACGCGTTCAGTAGCGGCCATTGCCAGCCGGAGCGCGAGGTCGGTTGCTTCCGAACCGGAGTTGACGAGGAACACCGTGTCGAGCGACTCGGGCAGCAACTCGGTGAGGCGTTCGCAGAGTTCGGCGATTGCGGAGTAGTGAAGACGCGAGTTGGTGTTGAGCCGGTTGAGTTGTCGCGCCGCCGCGTCGGCAACGCGCGGGTGGGCGTGCCCGAGCACCGTGACGTTGTTGACCATGTCGAGGTACGTGCGCCCGCTGGTGTCGATCAGGTGGTGACGCCAGCCGCACTCGATGCGAGGCGGCTCAACGTAGTAGTGCTCCTGCACTGACGCGACGGTGCGTTCCCTGCGCGCGAACGTGTCGTCGTGTTGAGGTTGATGTTGTGCGAGGCCGAGCAAGGCAGCGGGATCGGCGACCTGTGCGAGCCATCCGGGCGCGTACTCGGGGCGCACGAATGCGGGCGCGTCGACTCCGACGACCACCGTGATGCGCGCACGTGCGGTGGTGACGAGTGGGTCGCCCGTGATGACAGGGCCGGCAGCTGTTGCTGTCGCCTCGTCGCACTCAATGATGAGGGTTGCGTCGGAACCGCGCAGCGCGAAACCATTGTGTCGCGGCACGACCTCACCACTCCAGGGTGCAGTGAGCGTCAGAGGAAATGCGAGCCACACGTCAATTCCGGTCGGAACGGTCGCGGGTGACCACTCGGTTAAGGCCCGCGACGCCGTGAGTTGCGGTTGGCCCCATCGCGTGACGACGGCGCGTGCACCTGCGGCAATCAACGTCGATGCGCCGCGGTCTGCTGTTGAGGCGTCGAGCCAGGCACCGGCGTTCATCAGGTTCGAGTCCCAGCCCAGATCGAGCACGGCGATGTCGTCGGGGCTGAGGTCTGCGAAAAGTGAGCCCGTCGGTGTGATGTGAGGGGAGGCGTCACTCATTCCGAGCATGTCGCGAATGAGTGCTTCCATCACAGGAGAGGGCACCGATGCTGCCCCCTCGAACATGGCAGTTTCCTCAGCGATCGATTCGGCGGCGTAATGGTTGTTCTCGTCGATCGTCACTTGCTGTTCGCTACTCATCAGGCACACGGCGCCGCGCACAACGACCAAGGGCCACAGAGCGGCGACCTCATTTTCCGACAGTGGCCTGATGGCGTGGAATGCGCTGATCGCCGGCAGCGTACGGGCGGGGTCAACACCTGGGTGCCGAAGAACTGAACTGAGTGCGACGGCAAGATCACCCACTGACCATGAGTGGGTGAGGTCGCCGAAGTCGATGATGCCGTCGAGAATGCGCGCACCGTTACGCACTGTGCAGACGACGTTAGTGTCGGTGACATCGTTGTGCATGGCCTGCCGTGGCAAGTGTGGTGCGTGCGTGAGAACAGTGGCCCACTCGGCATCGACGATTGCCTGAATGCGCGTGCGCTGTTCGTCGTCGGCGATGTGCGCGATGAGGTGCGACACCACGACGTCTGCGTACTGCAAGTCCCATTGAATTCGACGGTGTAGACCCGGGTGATCGAAGTCGGCGAGAGCCACATTGGCCCGCGCAGCGAGCGCGCCGAGTTCGGCGATGGCGCCGGTCGAGAGATGGTCGCGGTCGTACAGAGTTCCGCCGTCGAGATAGCGCAGAACCCGAGCGCGTGCAGGTCCGTCGGGAGTCTGCACCATCGCAGTGAGTGGCGCCTCGCGACTGAGCACGGTGCCCACACGAAGTGAGGGATCGCGGGCGGCGATGTGATCGGCGGCAGCATCCTGCGCGTCAAGTTCGGCGGCGGTGAACGCGGGGTTCGCCACACGCAGTACGCCGACGATGGTGCCGTCTGTTTGGGTCAGCAGGAAGTTGGCGTCCTGTTGGCTTCCGAGCGACGTGGCGCTTGCATCGATACCGAAGTGTTCGTGGGCGAGTTGCTGCGCGTCGGCTTCGGTGAGGCGCGGTGCCGGCAGCGCTCCCTCGACGAGGAAGTCGATTCCCGCGTAGTCGGCCACGCACTCACGCTAGTGCGTCTAGCAACGTGGGTCACCACGCAGCGGCCGCCAGTCAGCTCTCACGCCCCCTCTCCCTTCCCCCCGCTTTCCGCGCGAGTCCATCGGTTACGCGGCCTAAGAGGGGCGTTTGACCCGCGTAAGTGATGAACTCGCGGAAGGGGGGGATGGAAGGGAAGGTGCGCGGGGCGGGGATCAGAGCAGGCGTGCGGAGAGGTAGTTGAACAACACGGTGCCGCTGTCGACGCCGTATTGGTGCAACTGCTGCGGAGTTGAGGTCACCTGATCACCCTCAAGTCGATCGAGCAAGACAGCGCAGATCATCGCGAACGACGAGAATCCCCACCAGTTGAGATAGGCAGCGAGCATCGCACCTTCCATCTCGATGTTGGCCACGTCGTTCTCGCGCAACCAGTTGAGAAAATCCTGTTTCGTCTCAGCGGTCTCAAGTCGCAGTGCGCCATCGAGTCGGAACTGTTCAAGGAAGAACTCGTGGGTGGCGATGGTGCGGCCGGACACGAGGGGAATTCCAGATCGCTCATTCGCCCGCAGGATTGCCTCGCGCGTAGCGGCCGGGAAGGTGCCGTCGAACCAGTAGGTGCCGCGGCCACCTTGCATGAGGCGATATGGCTTGAGGTCGGCCATCAGCCCTTCAGTCGATACGACGACTGTGCCGCCTGGATGTCCTATCCCGCCGCTGGTTCCGACTCGCGCCCAGAACACCTCATCAATCGCATCGAGGTCGCCGCCTTTGAGGAAGTAGACCATGCGCAGCACTTCTTGTACGGCGATTGATGCGCTCGGCATTCCCATCCCGTGCGATGCGAAAAGGACGCCCGCGGTGTAACGCGTGACGAAGCGATCCTCTTTCGGAAAGGCGATGATGGCGCTGCCACCGTTGAGGTCGCTCCATGTTCGAGCGAACTCATTGATGCGTTCGCCCGAGCCGGCCATGATCACCGCGCGCACATCGCGTAGCGGTTCGAGCATGGTGTCCGAGCTCGATGTTCCAAAGTGGTAGTAGAAGTCTTCATGGGAGCCGTTGAGCACGCCATCAAGGAATTCGGTGTTGATGTTCTCGCTCTTCATGGCCTCTCCTCCGACGGGTGCACCTGAATCCGACAGTAGTGCGCCAGTGAGGGCCGAGGTGTGCGCCTTCAGATACCCCAGGGGATTCCGAGCAGGTACCACGCCATGAAGAAAGCCGTCCACACCACGGAGAGCACTGCGAAGTACGGCAGCATCAACGCAATCACCGTGCCGATTCCAGAGCGCTTGTCATAGCGGGCAGCAAACACCACGATTAATGGGAAGTAGGCCATGATCGGCGTCACGATGTTGATCGGTGAGTCGCCCACTCGGTAGGCAGCAAGTACCGCAGCCGGATCAACTCCGATGCGCAGGAACAACGGGATGAAGATCGGTGCGAGCAGTGCCCACTTCGCGATCGCCTGCGGAATGATGATGCCGATCACGAGCGTGATGAGGATGGCGATCAGCAGGAGCCAGACCGCGCCGATGTCGACGCGCTCAATCAAGTCGCCGAGTTTCACCGCTGCAACCTTCGGCATCTTCGAGTAGTTGAAGTACGCAATGAACTGAGCGAAGAGCAGAAACAGCAACAGCAAACCTGCGAGTCCGGCCCACGACTTGGTGATTGCATCAATGGCTTGGGTCGCCGTGCGAATCGTGCCGGCGCCGCGGCCGTAACCCATGCCAGCGGCGAAGAACAGCAGCGAGATGATGACGATGAGGCTGTCCATGAAGGGCGAGGTTCCGATGATGTCGCCGGTATCGGCATCACGCAACGGCGCGCCTGGCGGCAAGGTGAGCAACAACACCAGTGCGAGCGCTGCCACAAACCACCAACCTGCGTGACGAAGTCCGCGCTTATCGGCCGACTCTTCGATATCAGGTGAGTCGTCGGCCTTCTGCATGTCACTCGCGTCGACGACAGGTGCAATCGATGGGTCGTACTTGCCAAGTCGCTTCTCAACCACTCGTGAAGTAATCACCCCCAGCAACACGGTGAGCACGATGGTGGAACCGATGCCGAACCAGAGGTTGGCCGTGATTCCGATCGACTGGGTGGGATCAACGATGTGGATTGACTCATTGGTGATCTCGGCAAGCACCGCATCGTTGGGTGTCACCATCAGATTCACACCAAACCCACCTGCGACACCGGCGAAAGCGGCGGCCATTCCCGCGAGCGGATGTCGTCCCACGCTCATGAACGCAGCGGCGCCGAGTGGAATCAGAACGAGGTAACCGGCATCGGAAGCGATGCTCGACAGGATTCCGAGAAATACGATGATGTAGGTCAGGGCCGCGGGAGCCGACACGGCAACGAGTTTGCGAATGAGTGACGCAATGAGCCCTGAGCGTTCAGCGACTCCCACCCCGATCATGACGATGAGAATGATTCCCATCGCCGTGAAACCCATGAAGTTGGGAACGAACGAGGTAAACAAGAAGCGGATGCCGTCGACGGTCAGTAGACCTTGAATCTTTACCGTCTCAGTGACCACGTGGTAGTCGAGGGCGTCGGGTGGCTGTGAGGGCATGGTCTCGCCCGGCAGTACTGAGCCACCAATTCCGATCGCATCAATCAACTGAGGTGTCGGCTTGACCAATTCGTAGGTTGCACCCACTCCGGCCCACGACAGCAATTGCGACAAAATGATGACGCCGATGCACAGTGCGAGGAACAGGATTGCCGGGTGCGGCACCTTGTTTCCGACGCGCTCGATGAAGTCGAGCAGTCGTTGCAGCAGGCCACCGCTCTTTGCTTCGGGTTCTTCGGTGATGGTGTCGGTGCTCATACGCTCGACCGGGCGCCGAGCCGACCGAATAGGTCAGCAATGGCAAGCGTGGTGCGTTCGAGTTCGTCGAGCAGGACCCGCTCGTTAGGACCGTGAATGTTCGAGTAACCATCGGTGCAACCGACGAGCAAGATGTCGGCCGCGGGTGCTGCCTCATGCAGTGAGCGCACGAGCGGAATGGAGCCACCGGCGCCGATCTGCACCGTTTCGGTCTCCCACGCGTCGGCCCACACCGAGCGCGCGATGTCGTAGACAGGTCCGTCGACCTTAGCTGCGTACCCGTAGCCGGTCTCGAGTCCGGTGACCATGAGTGCAATTCCGAACGGCATGGCGTCGCGCAGGTGCCGAATCATGGCATCCTGCGCTTCACGCGGGTCTTGCTCGGGGTGCACGCGCACATTGAGCTTTGCTCGCGCGTAGGGCGACACCGCGTTGAGTGCATTGTCGACCGACGGAACATCAACGCCGATCACCGTGATCGCAGGGCCCGTCCAGATGCGTTCGCCCAGGGTGCCGGTGCCAATCAGGGGAACGCCGTCGGTGACCTCGGCGAGCGAACGAAACTCATCATCGGAAGGTCCGCCGCCGGTCCAAGGGTCGCGGCGTAGTCCGGCGACTGCGACGTCGCCTCGGTCGTCGTGCAGGCTGGCAATTCCACGCATTAGCGCGAGCAGCGCGTCGGGGGCCGCACCGCCGTACTGGCCGCTGTGCTTGGCCGAACCCAGGGTGCGTACCTCAATCTCGACGTTGGCCATTCCGCGCAGCCCCACCGTGAGCGTCGGAACACCGGGGCGCATGTTGCCCATGTCGGCAATCACCATGACATCGGAGGCGAACCGAGTCGGATCGGTTTGCGGGTACGTGGTGAATGCGCCGCCGCCGACTTCCTCAAGTCCTTCAACGACGACCTTGATGCCGACCGGAGGGCGTCCACCCCACGCGCGGATCGCGCCGTCGATCATCGTAGGAACGAAGGGTGAGGTATTCCAGAGACTGTCATCGCCAGCGCCCACCACGTCGTAGTGCCCGTAGAGCAGCACGGTGGGTGCTCCGGGTGGCGCAGGGATTTCGCCGAAGACGATCGGAGCCGTTCCCGGAAGGTCGATGGTGTCGAAGTGCTCGATTCCGGAATCGGTGAAGACCCGCGTGACTTCATGCTGAGCGGCCGCCAGTGCGGCATGTGTCGACTCGGGATATCCCGGTACCGACACCGACGGGATGGCAACGAGTGTTTCGAGTTCGGAGGTGATTCCCGGCATGAGCCCGCGAACTCGGGTGCGCAATTCTTGGGTGCTGGCGGGGTCGGTCATCATGTGCTCCTCCGCGGGCGATGGTTGTCTCGGCCGGCGAACCTATGAACGGGACCTTAACCTCGAACCTCGTGGACCGCGACCGCTCGTCACTCGTGTGCGACTAATCTCCGGGCAGATGGGTGCGGTAGGTGCGTCAATTTGCTCGCCGTTGGCCAGGAGTTAGCGTTCGGTGGCCCAGAATCGCGCCATCCGATCGGCTGCCTGCTTGGTGGTCATCGCGGCCACCTCGGACTCAGCGAGGCCCACACGATGGATGAGTTGGTAGACCAAGTCGGCCGGTAGGCCCGCGCCGGGAGGGGTAGGCGCCCCGCGCGTTGGGAGAACTCGCTGGTTGAGGCACTTCCAGAACTCGTCGGCGGTGACGTCGAGTTGATCGCGCAGAATGTGCGCCCACAGTCGCGGGCCGTACGTGCTTCGGTTCGTCGGACGTGAGATGCGAGTGCGCAGGATTCGGCCGTCGGTAAGAGACAGTTCATATGTGACGTGATGTGCCACGCCCTTACCTCGGCTGTTGCGTACCTCGGTCCAATGCTCGCGTTTGCAGAACGTGGCATGGTCAGCACGCGTGGCGACCGGGTAGGTCACTGACCGACCAGCCACTCGCGCAATTGGGTGTCGCTTGAAAGTTCGATCAGTTGCACCAGAGCCCAGTTCGGCGCGTGGTTGGGAGCGAGGCGCAGTCGCTGCGACCAGTCGTCTGCGTACTCTCGCAGCACAGTGACCATCTCGTCGAGAGCCTTGTCGACGCTAGAGCCGTCGGCGGCGAAGGGCTGGCCGGGAAGCACGATGGTCCAGCCGCCAGCCTCGGGAACGAGTTCGGCACCTGAGGGTAGGAAGTTGGTGAGCAGCAGTCGCAGCCGTTCGGCGTCGACAACTGCTGATCTGGACGAGTCACGCTGGATACTGGCGGGTCGGCCGTCGGTTGCCGCATCGATGACGCTCTTCAGATGCGCGCGGCCTTCGGACAATGTGCCGAAATGAACGGACGATTGCATGGTCATGCTCGTACTGTACACGCTGTACAGATGACATGAATCTGCTTCCCGGCCTGCCGTTGGCCGAGGGACTCAAAGACTGAAACTCGGCAGATGTGGGTATCGCGGGCCGCACGTCCCGTCGCCGGTTGTGAGGGTCGTAACGCCCAATCTCTGGGCAAAACGGTGCGCTTTATGCATCGATTTGCCCAGAGAATGCTAGGAATCGTTACGCGCCCGCGTTACAGCGGATTACTCCACGCCCGAGCGCCCGTTTCGTCGGTCACGACGACTCGGCGATACACCGGATTGGGATGACAGTCGAGTAAAGCGCGAGTGATCAGTCCATTGCCGTCGGTGGCGAGGATTGCGCCCATGCGTCGTCCACCCCGACCCACTGACACATTGGTTCCGTTCTCGTGCTCGCGCTGAAGTCGAATCGATCGAGCCGGTGAACATTCCACGATCACCCCGGCATCGACAACTTCAATCGAGTGAATCGTCGGACCGTTGGAAAAGTACGACTGTCCGTTGCGCAATGCGTCAAGTACTGCTTCCTGGGAACGTTCGGCAGCACGCACCATCGTCCATGCCAGACCAAGTTCGAACAATGGGTAATGCTGATCGTCGGTGCCGATTCCGAATACGGTGCGACCACTTGCCAACAGTGCGTCCCACCACACTGAGGAATCGCCGCGGCCGTCTTCCTCCTCGGCTGATCCGTTGAACATCTCGATACCGGCGATGCCGTCAGCGTCATCGAATTCGTCGATCGACAAGTGATTCCAGTACGGATGTGCGGTGTACGCAACCGCACCCATGGTGGCCGCCCACGCCGCTCCGTGCGTGAGCGAGGGAAACGTGCGGACCTCCCAGTTCTCCTCAGCGTTGAACATCCAGTTGTCCTTGTTGCCGCCAGGATCGTCGGGTAGGTGATCGATTCCCCACACGAGGAATTCGGCGCTCTGGCGCGGATAGTTCGGCTTGCGCAGATCGAAGCCAAGTTCGGCGCCGGGAATGGTGAGCAGTCGATCAGTCGACGGCGCTTCGGCGATACGCCAGTGATCGGTGATCGACAGCACGTCGAAGCCGGCTTCTTCGTACGCATTCGCGAGAATGTGCGGCGGCAGAGTTCCATCACTCACGGTTGAGTGCGTATGCAGCGCGCACTTGAGCCACTCGCCGCCAGCCTCGAATGGGTTGGGCCGATTCGTACTCATCGGTGCTCCTTCATCGGTCGCGTAGCCGGGGGTCGAGCACTTCTTCCAACGCATACCCGCACAGGGTGAATGCCAGCGTGACACACACGACGGCAAGTCCGGGCGGCACGATCCACCACCAGTATCCGTTGGTCATCGCACCACCGTTGAAAGCCTCTTGGATCGTGCGACCCCACGAAATCGACGTAGGGTCACCGAGTCCAAGAATCGCCAGTGTCGTTTCCGACAAGATCGCGACCGCGACAGTGAGAACGGCCTGGGCGAAGATCACCGGGAACACGTTGGGCAGCACATGCCGGGTGATCATGCTGCGGTCAGTGGCGCCGAGCGCGCGCGCTCGCTCGACGAAGGGCAACTCGCGCACACCCAGAGTCGAAGCGCGCACAACGCGTGCGGTGAGTGCCCACGACGTCACGGCGATGACGATGATGATGTTGAGCAGTGTTGGTCCGAGGATGGCGGCCATGACGATGGCCAACACCAGCCACGGAATGACGAGGAACCAATCGATCAGCGCTCCGAGTACGCGATCGATTGCGGTGCCCCCGTAGTACCCGCTGAGTAATCCGAAGGTGGCGCCGATGAACACGGCGGCGGCCGTCGCCGCGAGGCCGACCGTGAGCGATACGCGCGTGCCGACAATGAGCAAACTCAGTACCGAACGCCCGAAGGAGTCGGTTCCCAACGGGTAGCCAGCGGTCGGTGGACTGTTCGGCGTTCCAGTCGCACTCGATGGATCAATGGAATCGGGGGAGACCAGAAGTGGCGACAACACTGCGACGAGTCCGAACCCTGCCAACACGATTAGTCCCAGCATGCCGCGTCGGTTGTGTCGGTATGCCGCCCAGCCACGCGAGAACCCGATGCGCCGGCGCTGCCACGTGAGTCTGGAAGCTGAGGAGGCATTGGCGGGCTGAATGTCGACCATGTCAGACCTGCTCAATCCGAGGGTCGAGTAACCCGTAGGCGATGTCCGCGATGAGATTTGCGACGATGACCGCAGCGCTCGACAACAAGAAGACGGCTTGCAATACGGGATAGTCCAGCGTTTGAATCGCTTGGTATGTCAGCAGTCCAAGCCCTGGCCATGAGAACACTGTCTCGATCACGATTGCGCCACCGAGCACGAATCCGAAGCTCAACACAATGAGCGTGATGGTGGGAAGTAGTGCGTTCGGCGCAGCATGGTGTCGGCGCACCGCAGGATCGGTAAGCCCTTTGGCGCGCGCAAGTCGAATGTAGTCCTGCGACTTGACGTCAATCATCGACGCGCGCATCACGATGAAGAACTGACCGACGTATCCGAGTGCGAGTGTGAGCACTGGAAGCGCGAGGTGCGAGGCGACGTCACCGGTACCTCCACCGCCACCAGACTCTGTTGACGAGTAACCGCCCGCTGGAAACCAACCGAGAGCTCCGGCGAACAGAATGAGCAGCATCATTCCGAGCCAGCCTTCAGGCGTGGAATACAGAAGCAGCGAGCTGTACATGCTGCCGTTGTCGACTCCGCCACCGCGACGCCATCCTGCGCGCATACCGAGTAGTACACCGATTGCAGCGGCGATCAGCGTTCCGATTCCGACGAGCAGGATGGTTGGCCACATTCGGGCGGCCACCATCGACACCACGTCGGTTCCGGACAAGATGCTCACACCGAGGTTGCCGCTGAACGTTTCACGCAGGTACGTGAGGTACTGCTGAGGAAGTGGCTGATCGAGTCCGAAGAGTTGTCGCTGACGATCGAGTGCCTCCGGAGACAAGCGCTGACTGCGCGCGAGTAGCGCTACCGGATCGCCGGGCATGATGCGGAACAGGAAGAAGTTCACCGAGAGGATGAACCACAGGGTGAGAAGCGCCCAGCCTGCCTTGCGGGCGATGTACTTCAGAGTCATCCGCGTTGACCAGCGTGAGTTCTAGTCGAGTTCTTCGCGGTCAGCCTCGCCTCGACGGCGACGAACCATCAGTACACCCAGTGCGATGACAACGACAGCCACCACGGCCCACACCCACGGCGGGATACCCGAACTTCCCGATGGCGACGTTGTCGTCGTCGTACTGCCCGTGTCGGCTTGCACCGGATGCGCGTTCACCATGCTGGTGTAGACGTACGAGGGCATCAGGTATCCGTTGCCCTCGGGTACCGGAGTGAGACCGGCCACCTTGTCGGTGCGGTACGCCTCGATCGTCTCCGGGTAGATGAGCACGATGTTGGGCACCTGGTCGTACACGTATTGCTGCATCTGATCGACGATCACCTTGCGCGCGGCCGGATCGAGAGTGGCTTGCTGCTTGGCGAACATCGCGTCGTAGGTGGGGTCCTTCCAGCAGCCATCGCTCAAGCCGGGGCACGCCGAACTGTCGAACGCTGACAGCTGGTAGTTGGGGTCGGGGTCACCGCTCCAGTACCAGATGTACGCGTCGAAGTCGCCCGCCTGCTGAATGTCGTACATCTTGCCTGCGGTCACGGGTTGAACGGTGACGGCGATGCCGATCTTCTTGAGGAACGATGCAACGAGTTGCCCGGCTTGGGTGCTACCCGGAGTGTCATCAGAAACGGGCATCCGAATCTTGAGCGGCTGATCGGTCTTGGGATCGATGCGTACTCCGTCAGGGCCCATCGTGTACCCAGCCTGATCAAGCATGGCGTTTGCCGCTGCGGGGTCGTACGCAATGACCTTGTCCTTCGGCACGGTGAGGTGCCAGAAGGCCGACAGCGGCCGAATGATCGTCTCGCCCGGACTCGCAGCACCGGGATACACCTTGTCGACAATCTGCTGCTTGTCGATTGCCATCTCGATTGCCTTGCGCACGCGAATGTCTTGGAGGGCCGGAAGAGCCTTGGCAGTGGGCCGTCCGCCGAAGTTGAATGCAAGGTTGATCCACGAGTCTGCGACGACCTTCTGCACGGCAACATTCGGAAGCGCGCTCACGGCTGGCAGTAGTGCGCCTTCAATGCCGTCGGCAATATCAATCTGGCCGTTCTTCAACGCCTGCACCATCGCGTCTTGGTTGGTGAAGAGTTGAAACTCGATGGTGTCGTATGCCGGTTTCGGTCCCCAGAAGTTGGGGTTGCGCGAGAAGGTCCAGTTCTGTCCGGGGTTGGCCGCTGTCATCACGTAAGGCCCAGACCCCACGTTGGGCAGCGTCGAAGCAGCGCGGATTGTCTTGGCATCCGCATCCGCGTACTTGCCCCAGATGTGCTCGGGTACGACGTACGACCACGCCGGAACGGTAGGCCCGTTAGTCGGAGTCGGCGACTTCCACACCAAAGTGAGGTCGTCGGGCGTCTGGAATGTCGTTCCTTCGGGGAAGTAGCCGCTGAAGTAGTCGAACTGCTTGTCCATCACGAACTTGTACGAGAACGCCACGTCCTTGGACGTGAGCGGCTTGCCGTCACTCCACTTCAGCCCGGGCTGAATGTGACAGGTCCAGACCGTACGGTCGGCGTTGGCATCGCAGCCGGTGGCCAGTGAGGGAACAGCGGTGAGGTCTTTATCGCCGAAACGCATCAGCATGTCGTATTGCATGACGACTGCCTGCCACTCGGCGACAGAGGTCACCGCGAAGATGTTCGGGTTGTCGATGCCTGAGGTCATGCCGACGCGCAGCACGGTGGGCGCGACGGTTCCCGTTGGCGAAGGAGAGGCAGAATCCGCTATCGCAGGTGCAGCCATGAGGCCCACCACCGCGATCAACGACACCAGAAGAACCGGGAGAAGGCGGCGCGGTCGACTCATGGGGGAAGTGTGACACAGGCGCATGGTGCGGCAGGCTGCTTCTCGGTGACGATTCGGTACCTACCATGGTGGAAGCGCGGAGTTGCCGATTCGCGCCGCGCTCCCCGTAGGGAACACTGTTCATCTAGGTGACTCTCTGAGTTCATGCGCAGCACGCGCGAAGAACCGCCAATCGTGGTCGCGTGCGAGGAGACTCGGGTCGAATTCGGATCCGAAACAGTTGAGTAGGCCTCGCTTATGAGCACACGCATACTGACGTCGGTACCTGCTGGCAAGTCGGGGGCAGGCACTGGCGAATTGCTGCATTTCCTCGCACCCTTCCTTCGGCCGGTACGTGGCCGAATAGTTGTCGCCCTTGTGCTCGCGACCATTTCCCTCGGATCAGCGGCGATCATTCCTCTGCGCGTCGACGCGGTGTTGGCCGGCGAGGGCAACACAGTGATGATCGCCCTTGGTATCGCCGCGCTGATGGCCGTAAGCCTGATCGCTTCGAGCATCTCGCGCTGGCTGTCGTACCGTTCAGCCGCTGCGGTGGGTCAGGAACTGTCGGAGTATGTCTACGACCACACCCTCGATGCCCCGATGTTGCGGCAACAGGGAATGCGTCGGCCCAGTGTGATCAGTCGTCACACGAGCGATGTTGATCGACTCGAGGAGGCCGTTGACGTCACCGTCACCGAGGGGCTTCCGGGCGTAGGTCGAATTGTGGTGAGCCTCGCGCTGCTGATGTACATCGAGCCCAAGGCTGGCGTGGTCACTCTGGTTGCCACGTTGCTCTTCCTCGTGCTCAACAGTCGAATCAGTCGCGGCATGCTCGCACGCAACAAGGCCAGGCTCGATACCAGTAGCGAAATCGGCGCGGTAGTCGATGAGTCGATCACGGCCAACCGCAATGTGACCGGCATGAACCTCAGTGACTGGATGCGCGAGCGCTTCTCACAACGAGCAGCCAACTTGAGAATTGCGACCGAAGAACAAAAGCGCGAAGCCAGTCGACTGGTCACCGCCGCGCGATTCACCGGATACGCGGCTCTGCTCGCTGTCGTTCTCATCAGCATTGCCTCCGGAGGCGGTGAGGCGGGCGCGATCGCTGCTTCCCTTCTCTACATCGAGGCTGTCGTCCGCGGGCTTGAGTCGCTTCCGACATGGCTGCGTGATATCCGGCTCGCCGTTACCAGTAAGCGGCGCATCGAACAGATCACTCAAGCCGAACCACGCGTCACTCGATCGACCGATGAGTTGACATCAACCGAGGCGCCCTCGCTGGTGCTCCGCGACCTCGCTCTTCATCCCGGTAGCCCGCTGGTTAGTGGTGATGCGCGCATACCCCGCGGCGGCATCGTGGCGGTCGTCAGCGACATGGGAGTGTCGACGAACGCGTTTCTTGAAGTGCTCAGTGGCGACGCTGACCCGGCGACTGGTGTCGTGCTCTTTGACGGCATCGATGTTCGCCAACCTTCGATTAAGCGCCGCATGATGTTGCTGACAGACGACCCGGTACTCATGGATGCGTCGGTGCACGATCACCTGCGGGCTTCCGGTGCGGGCTTTTCTGAAGCAGATGTCACCGTCGTGCTCGAGATGGTCGGAATCGGGCATCTTGCGGATCTTCCAAACGGTGGCCTCAATGCGCCGCTGGGAACTCAGGCCGAGCGGTTGAGCATGCATGAACGCCAGCGACTGATGATTGGAATGGCTGCCCTTGGCGACGCCGATGTGGTGGTGCTACAAGACCTGCCGCTACTCGCTGACCCTGACAGTGCGGCACCGGCACTTGCTGCTTTGAGCAGGCGCCCTCATCGCACCGTCGTGTTTGCGACGTCGAATTCCGAACTCGCGGCACGTGCCGACTGCGTGGTGGCACTTACCGGTTCTCACATTGCTGTGGGCCCGCATCGACAACTCATGCAAGTGCCGGAGTACGCGGGCGTGTGGGAGCGACAGATCGCGGGCGGTGTTGACGCTCGCATTCTTGAGTCGATTCCGGAGGCTCAGCGCGACACCTTGCGCTCGCGCCTTCTCACCGAGCATTTCCGTAGTAGTGAGATTCTGTACCGCGCTGGCGCGCCTGCCGATCGCGTGATGTTCGTCGTCACCGGCAGGGTCGGTATCTATACCAGCGACGCTCACGGCAACGAGCGACTCGTCGCCGAAATCGGTGCGGGCAACTTCTGCGGTGATGTCGGGAAGGCGGACGCGCGACGTACTGAGACGGTGCGGGCCGTGAACGACACGATGGTGCGCACACTCAGCGTTGAAGCGTGGTCGGCAGGGGTGATGGGCCTACTCGACGCTGATCCAGCCGAACGGCTGGTGATGGCGGCGATCTTGCGCGGTGACCATCCGACCGTTGAACAGCTGCCGAACCTGGTTTACGGATTGGGTCATGACGAGACCGCGGCGGCCGCAACGGCACTCCTAGAAAGTGGGCACGTGCGTGTCGACGATTCCGGCCGGCTGTCGATCACCATGCGGCGACGCGCGCGCTCGCACAAGGTGCTCGACCAGTTGGCGGGACTGTAAGTCGAGGGAAGTGTGGCTCCCCCTTCGCCTGCTGGGCATCTTTTCACCAAAGAACCAGGGAGTGAGGTGACGACTTAGTCGGGCGCTTCGGGGTAGAGGTTGTCAGCGACGGACGTACCCATGCCGCGTCGTCGTCCAAAGACCGGTGAATACACGTCGTTGTCGAGGGAGATTACCCCGGCGATGACGAGTGATTCGAGCACCTGGCCGAGTTCGGTCGGTTCGATGCCGAGTTGCGCAGACAACGTGGACTTGTCGGCCGGAGCGCGTGTGAGGGCGGCCACCGCGCGCGCTTCGGTGGCATCTTCAGAAAGCAACCCGGCCAACGAACGGGTACTAATTCCGAACACGGTCGAGCGGATGAAGTCGCCGCGGGAAATCGCCAAAACCTGCGCGTGAGTGAGAGCGATGAGGGTGCCCGTACTTGGTGACGCCTGCGCAAGTGCCGACTCTTCGAATGCCTCGCCCTTCTCGAATACGTGCACCCTGACTCCGTCGACGTCCAATGCCAACTGGCCCGAATCGACCACGAAGAGCACCTCGTTGACATGTCCCTGTTGTACGAGTGCTTGACCGGGCTCGACGTCAATCCACTGTGCCTTCTGCGCGAGGTATTCCAACGATGGCGGTGACATGCCGACCAAGAACGGCACTCCGCGCAGTAGGCGTACGACATCGGGCCGAAACACTGCGCGTCGGTCAAGCGCGCGTAGGGCCGGCAGGGCAAGCAGGGGAGTGATGATGAGGATGATGCCGAGCGGAAGGTATGCGAGCTGTGCACCGAACACCTTCACAAAGAGTGGCGCCATCAACGCGCCCAGCGTGAGACCGAAGAGCGTCACGGACTCTTGAACGGCAAACACCCGTGCGAGCACAGTTCCGTCGGTGGTGCGCTGTAGGAGGGAGCGCGCAGCCACGGCGGACATCGCGATTCCAGTGCCACACAGAGCAAGTAGGAACATTGCCAGTGGCAGGGTTCCTACGGCCACCATGACCAGCAACGGTAGTCCTGCTGCTGCGAAGGCCACAGCGACAGGTTTGAGCAGGCGTGGGCGCAGGGTGACGCCCAGAGCGAGTGCCGAGCCAATGAGTAGGCCGATGCCCTCGGCTCCCATCACCAGTCCTGCAACCGCCTCGTCGCCATTGAGTACGTCGGTAGCAAAGGCGATGCCGAGGATCTCGAATGTGCCGGTCACCACGAACGAGACGGCGGCAAGCAGCAACAATGCGAGCACGGGGCGATCGTGGGACACGAGGCGGATGCCGGCGAGGGCGCCGTCGTCAGCCCCGTCTGGTGCGTTGACGTGGGGAAGGCGCAAGCGCAAGCACAGAAGTGCGGCGATCGCGGCCGCTACTGCAGATGCGGCAATGACCGTAGTCGTACCGCTGATGAGAATGAGGGCGCCGGCGATTGCCGGGCCGACGAATACTCCGACTCCTTCGAGGAAGGTTGAGGCAGAGTTTGATCGCACCAGACCCCTCGCAGTTGACGCCAACTGCGGAAGTGCGGCGAAGTGAAGTGGGCGGGGCAGTGCAAACGCGATCGTGGCCAACGATGACAGAATCACAATCACTGGAAGTGAGGCCCCCGCCCACACTGCGATCGTCAGCACAGTGAGTGTCGACGCCATGAGGGCATGCGCCAGCGCCACTGCTGTTCCGCGCGGAAGCCGGTCGACCAGCGAACCGAGCGGAGCAGCGAGCAGAGCGGCTGGAAGCAGTTGTACGAGCAGCACAGCTCCCGCAATCGCGGGTCCGCCCTCTTGGTAGGCGAGAAGCAGCACCGCTGTCCAGTAGGAGTACTCAATGACGCAGAAGAGGGCGTGCGCAACCATCACCCGACTGAGACGGGTGTTGGTCACGCCGAATCTGGTCACCGTACGATCAACGGCTCCGCAGGCTGTTAGAGGGCGAGGTGATGCACTTCGATATCGGTCTCGACGGGAACGCCCTGGAAGCCACCTTCGTGATTCTCCGCGGCGTAGGGAAGTACAACGGTGTCGCGGAAGTTTTCCCAACTTTCCTTCGACTCGTGCACTGCGTAGATGTGGTAGCCGCCTTCAACCGGGCCAGCACAGTGGAATATCTGTCCGGGGGGCAGACTGCCGTCGCTGGGGTGAACTGCACGAAGCGAAATGTCGTACTGCTCGGCAGTGCCGCCGGGCCAGAAGTGCATGATCGCGTAAGCCATCAGAGTTCCCTTCAAGTCGTGTGTGTGAATGGTCCCACAACGGTGACCGGAGAAAAGCCAATTGGCCACCGTGGTAGCACGGTGGCCAATTCAGGCGAAGCGGTCAAGCGAATTGCGGAGGCATTCACCCCACAGTGCGGCGCTCCATCGTCGGAATGCCGGGGGTGGTGTCGTTGATGCCCCAACTGATGATCACTGACGGCGTAATGCGGAACAACGGGCCGTCTTCGATCGTGGCGGTTCCGATGAGTTTGATGCCCCGGGGAGTCCACGGATCGGTGCTGGCGAGGTCGTCGACGACCACGGTCACCTGCGGGTTAACAGTGATGTTGCGGTAGCGCACGGTCTTGGGAATGTCGAAGCCGCCCGAGGTGATGGTGTCGCCTTCGACTTGGAACACCACGGGCGAGACATCGGGCTTACCCGTGGGCGACGCGCTCGCGAACCGCATGATCGGGTGCGTGCTGAGGTAGTGCAGTTCGGCTTCGGTGAAGGTGCTCATGCGGCACCGTCAGCAATCGCGGGGGCCTGGATCGGGTACACATCGAGGTCCCACCACTTGGCCATCGGTAACGAGGCAACCGTTTCGATGGCGAGAATCTCGTCAAGGGCGAACACCTCGATGAAGACGGTTCCGCGAGCGAGTGACAGGTGAACCGATCCGAGTCGGCCTTCAGCTTCCAGAGCCTTGACCTGCGCCATCTCTTCAGCGACCACCGCAAAGACCTCGGTCATGTCGGTGTCGGGTTTGAAGGTGCAGATCACGATGAATGCGGACATGCGGGTTGATCTCCTCTGGGTGCGTCTGAGTGGAGTCTCCATCCTCACACCTCAACAAAGGTTGAGGTCAAATGCTAGCGTCGTGCCATGCCGCGCGCCGAGACTACGTTTCATGAACTCACCGTCGGACGCGTCGCCGAGCGATCGGGGGTGAGCGTCTCGGCACTGCACTTCTACGAAGCCAACGGGCTCATCACCAGCGCCCGCAGCGCAGGAAACCAGCGGCGCTACTCGCGCGATACCTTGCGTCGGGTCGCGTTCATCCGCGCGTCCCAGCGGGTCGGAATTCCGCTCGCCGATATTCGGCAGGCACTCGATGGGTTACCTCAGGCACGAACTCCGAATGCCGAGGATTGGTCGCGACTGGCCGAACGTTGGCGTGAACGACTGGATGAAAACATTGATCAACTCATTCGTCTTCGCGAAGACCTTGCCAGCTGTATCGGCTGCGGGTGCCTGTCGATGACTGCGTGTCGTCTGACCAACAACAACGATCGGCTCTCGAGCGAGGGGCCGGGTGCGCGACGGCTGATGCCCGGAACTCCGCGCGCTGATGTCGCCGTCGCCGAGCAGGCCTAACGATCGTGGAAGGTCAGAGAGCACGCATGCGGTTGTTGCGAGGCTGATGCTCCACTTCTGCCAAGCCCAACTCTTCCATCAGCGGAGGTAGGTACATTCCGAAGCGGCCGCGCAGACCCTTCTTGAGTCCGTACCAACCGCCGATCGGATTGTCGGGCGAGCGGCCCCAGGCTTCAACGGTGCCGTCTTTGGCTGGCTTCTGTTCGTCGGCCGACCCCAATTCCATCCAGTCGCCGTGCTGACGCAACATCGCGTGGAGATCATCGATGCAACGTGCGTCGTAGAAGAGAGTCGTCTTTCCGACAGTGCACACGATGACCGCTGTGCCGTCGCGATCGGCGCGGTGCATCGTGTAGTCCGACGTGCCTGGCGGTGTGGTGAGAAGCCAGGGATCGGTTTCGGTTCCTGCGCCGCTCATGAATCCTCCGTGTCGTTGTTAGGTAGGAAGTGCACTGTGCCTGAACGCAATTCTTCAAACCATTGATGCACGGCAGCCTTGCGGTCTTCGCTATCGGGTAACAACATCGCGTGTAGTCCGAGCCACATTGCGAATGCTGGTTCACCGGTGACTTCCGCGTGCGTGGGTCCCATTTCGACGGCTGCTTGGTTGTAGCGAATCATCACCATCTCGCCGAGGTCAATGTAGTGAAACACTTTTGGCTCATTGCCTTCGCGCTGCTCGCGGATGTTGCGCGCCGCGTGGATGCCCTGCTGCTTAGCGACTGAACCGAGTTGCGGAAGGGGCGTGCTGCTGTCGATGGACGTGTCGCCGACGCAGTACACGCGGTCATTTCCGGTGATGCGCAGATCAGGGTCGATGGTGATGCGACCGCCGCGACCGAGTGCCGGCGCAGGAGTAAGTTGCGGCGATGTCGCACTGATTCCGCCCGACCACACCACCAGATCGCAGTCGATCGACGTGCCGTCGTCGAGGTCAACGCCGTCTGCGCGTACCTGGGTGACCGAGCGGCCAAAGTGCGGGTGCACCCCCGCTTTCGTGAGATCAGTGGCCACTGCCTGCTGACTTTCCAGCCGCATGTTCGCAACGGGAACCTTGCCGCGGTCGACTACATGAACGGCGACTTTCACGTTGGCGAATTGCGGGTAGGTGCGCGGCAACGCATTGTTGATCACGTCGCCCAATGCGCCCGCGAATTCCACACCGGTGGCGCCGGCACCGATCACGACAACGGTGAAGTCGCGATTTGCTTCCACGAGTTGTTGGATGCGGGACTTGATGCGCGTGGCATCGGTCGAGGTGTAGAGCGGAAGTGCGAACTGCTCGGCACCCGGTACGCCGAAGAAGTTCACGTGTGTGCCGGTAGCGAGCACGAGGTAGTCGGCGGTGAGGGTGGTGCCGTCGGCCAGGGTGGCGACGCGGGCGGTGAGATCAACTGAGTCGACCTGCGCTGCCACAACGTTGACGTCGTGCAGGTCGGTGAGTGGGTAGTCGACTACGTCAACGGGAAGTTGGCCAGTAGCCACTTGGTAGAGCAGCGGTTGGAATGACTGGATGCCGCGGGTGTCGACGAGAGTGACGCTGCAGCGGTGGTGCGCTGCCATCTTCGCGGCGTACAGTCCGGCGAATCCGCCGCCAATGACCAGGACGTCTGAATGCGTTGCCATATCAGCAGCGTAGGCCTTGCGCCGCCCCAAACTTTCCGCGAGTCCATCAGTTACGCGGGCTATTCGGCCCTCTTTTGCCGCGTAAGTGATGAACTCGCGCGGAAACGGGAGGCGCGGTTGGGCGGGCGGTTGGACCCGGCCCTAGGTGGTGCTGAGGTCGAGTCCGTCGATCTTGACGACCTTGCCTGACTTGGACGTGACGATGATGGCGATCTTGCCGGTCTTCTTGCTCGGCAGCACGATGGTGAACAGAGTGCGGGTGCCAGCCTTGCTGCCACCGGCGAGTGACACGGTCTTCTTGAAGGTGCCGACCTGCACGGTCACTGATCCGCAGTCCTTGCATTTGAGCGCGATCAGTCCGATGCGCTTGACCGACACTGACTTCTTAGTGCGTAGCGCGGCGGCCTTGGTCGTGGTCTGAAGTCCGGTCTTAGCGACCCATCCACTGGGCTTCAACTTCGTCCACGCGCCGGTGGTGGCAAGGGTGCGCTCATCGAGCGGAACGATGGTGCACTTCTCTGCTGACCAGCCGCTGAGGTTTCCGATCAGGTTGCGTGCGCGCGTGGAGAAGCAGTACTTGTAACCCTGTGTTCCAGTGAAGGTGGCACTGCGGGCGGTAACGCCTGACTTCCACGTCGTGAAACTCGTGGGAAGCGACGCACTCCACAATGCCTTGCGGTAGCGCACGTCGGTGTTCGTGATACTCGTGACACCGCCACTTGCAGTCCACTTCACGGTGAAGCCCAGACCACTTTCGAACACCGGAAGGCTCGTGACCCCGACGGTAGGAACGCTGCCGTCGATCACGAGTGATCCGTTGACGTAACTGGTCGGGTTGTAGCTCGTCGACGTACCACCCGAGC
>Ga0194058_10000012_pt1 | contig 52363 bp, 44 predicted proteins | sample SepL4417m_MetaG_FD_155490 | JGI IMG/M metagenome (GOLD analysis project Ga0194058, IMG submission 155490) | Anoxic zone freshwater microbial communities from boreal shield lake in IISD Experimental Lakes Area, Ontario, Canada - Sep2016-L442-17m | ecosystem: Environmental > Aquatic > Freshwater... | reverse complement strand
CGTTCACCCACCCTGGCAACTACACGGCATTTTTAGAAGCCAAGGCGGCGCGGCGGCAGATCGCCGAGCAGTCTGAGCGGAGGCGGCAGAGGTTCCTGCGCGCGGAGCTGGAATTTGTCCGCGCCGGGGTCCGCGCCCAGCGGTCGAAGTCGAAGCACCGGCTGGAATCGTTCTACCAGGTCGCCGGGATCGAGGCGCCGCCGGAGGAGCGCGAGATGGATCTCCTGATCCCGCCGGCACCAGAGATCGGAAATACCGCCGTGGAATTCTCCGGGGTCGGCATCCGCGCAGGCGAATCCGGCCGCTGGCTGTTTCGGAACCTGAACCTCTCGCTGCGCCCGGGCCAATGCACGGGGATCGTCGGGCGGAACGGGGTGGGAAAAACCACGCTGCTTCGGGTGTGCCTCGGCGAGCTGCCCCCGTCCGAGGGCACGGCTACGATCGGCAAGCGGGTTGTTTTCAACTATATCGACCAGTCGCGGATGCGGCTCGACGGCAGGGGGACGGTGATGGAAGAGGTCTCTGACTCCGGAGAGGTCGTGAAGTTCGGCGAGCAGACGCTCACCGCGCGGGCGTATCTGCGCCGGTTTCTTTTCGAGGATTCGCGGGTCACCGAGCGGGTGGACAAGCTCTCCGGCGGCGAGCGCGCCCGCCTGCTGCTGGCCAAAGTGCTTTGCCGGGGAGGCAACGTCATCGTGCTCGACGAGCCGACGAACGACCTCGATCTGGCGAGCCTGCGCATGCTCGAGGAGGCCCTCGCCGATTTCGATGGAACCGTCCTTGTCGTCAGCCACGACCGGTATTTTCTGGATCGGATCTGCGACCAGATCGTGGCGTTCGAGGACGGCGGGGTTTTTGTCCAGCCGGGAAATTTTTCCTATTATCTGGAGAAGAAGTCGGGCCGGGACCGGCAGGTCGCGGTTCGCCCGGCGGCGGTGCCTCCGCCTGCGGCCAAGCCTTCTCCGAAGCCCAAACGGCTGAGCTTTCACGAGCAGCGCGAGCTCGACGGCATCGAGCAGGCGATCCATGCGGCGGAGGAGCTGGTCTCCGAAGGGAACCGACTGCTCGCTGACCCCGGATTTTATGCCTCCCGTGCGGCCGAGGCCCCGGAGCTCAACCGGAAGCTCGATGCGGACAGGGACGAGGTGGCCCGGCTCTACGCGCGCTGGGAAGAGCTCTCGAATCGGGCTTGATCTGCCCCCATCCTCAGTAATTCAGGTTCGGCCGGAGCCACCTTTCGGCCTCCTCGACCGGAATGCCTTTCCGGGCGGCATAGCTCGCAGCCTGGTCGCGCTCAATTTTTCCGACAGAAAAATACCTGGCTTGCGGGTGGAAGAAATACAGCCCGCTCACGCTGCTGGCCGGCAGCATCGCGAGGTTTTCTGTGAGCGTGATCCCGGTGTGGCGCGCGGCGTCGAGCAGCCGCCAGAGCGCCCATTTTTCAGTGTGGTCCGGCTGCGAAGGATAGCCGGGAGCGGGTCGGATCCCGCGGTATTTTTCCCGGATCAGATCTTCGGGGGACAGGCATTCGTCCGCTCCGAACCCGCAGATCTCGCGGGCTCTTTTGTGCAGGCATTCGGCGTAGGCCTCGGCAAATCGGTCGCCGATCGCCTTCGTCATGATCGAGAGGTAGTCGTCGTGATTTTTCTCGTAGCCCTCCGCGACCGCATGGACTTCATGCCCTGCCGTGACAGCAAACCCTCCGAGGAAGTCCTCCGCTCCAGAGGACTCGGGAGCAACAAAGTCGGCGAGCGAGAAATTCGGCTGCCCGGCCGGCTTTTTGTGCTGTTGGCGAAGGCAGTGCAGGACGTCAAGCCGGGCCCCGGATTCCTGGAAAAGCTGGATGTCCTCGCCCGTGCTGAGCGCGCGCCAGAACCCCATGACCCCGCGCGGCCGGAAGAGCTGCCTGGCGACAATTTCATCCAGCAGGCGCCGCGCGTCGTCGTAGAGCTTGCGAGCCTCTGGCCCGACCGCAGGGTCGTCCAGGATGCCAGGGAAACGTCCTCGCAGCTCCCAGGCATGAAAGAACGGCGACCAGTCGAAATAGGGGACGAGCTCGCCGAGCGGAACATCCGCCGGAATCACGCCCAGCACCGAAGGTCGCGCGATGCCAGACCACGAGGCCTGGAACTTGTTTGCCGAAGCCTCCTCGAGGGTGAGATGGGGTTGCCCCGCCTGCCGGCCGGCGTGCTCCAGGCGGAGCTTTTCGTAATCTTCGCTGAGCCGCTCAAGGAATGCGGGCTTCTGCTCCGGGCTGAGAAGCGAGCTGGCCACATTGACAGCCCGCGAGGCGTCGAGCACATGCACGACCCCGGGCGCGTAATGGCGGGCGATTTTCACGGCGGTGTGGGCCTTGCTGGTGGTCGCCCCGCCAATCATCAGCGGGACCGTGAACCCCTCGCGCTGCATCTCCTTGGCCACATGGATCATCTCGTCAAGCGACGGGGTGATCAGGCCGGACAGGCCGATGAGATCGCAATGGTTCTCGCGCGCAGCAGAAAGGATTTTTTCGCACGGCACCATGACTCCGAGGTCGATGACCTCGTAGTTGTTGCACGCCAGGACGACGCCCACGATGTTTTTCCCGATGTCGTGGACATCGCCCTTGACCGTGGCCATGAGGATCCGCCCCTGCTGCCGGGCCTCCGGGTTCGCGGCGCGCTCGGCATCCATGTGCGGGGTGAGCCAGGCGACCGACCGCTTCATCACGCGCGCGCTCTTTACCACCTGCGGCAAAAACATTTTTCCGGCTCCAAAGAGATCTCCGACCACCTTCATGCCCTCCATCAGGGGGCCTTCGATAACCAGGAGCGCACGCCCGTATTTCTCGAGCGCCTCCCCGGTGTCGGCCTCCACAAAATCCACGACCCCCTTGATGAGCGCGTGCTTGAGCCTCTCCTCGACCGTGCCCTCGCGCCACGAGAGATCGGCGGTCGGAGCGACGTTGCCGCCAGACTGGGATTTGATGGTTTCTGCAAATGCCACCAGCCGCTCGGTCGCATCCGGCCGGCGGTTGAAGATCACGTCCTCGACGAGGTGGAGAAGGGCCTTCGGAATTTCCTCATAAACCCCGAGCATTCCGGCGTTGACGATGCCCATATCGAGCCCGGCCTCGATCGCATGGAACAGGAACGCCGAGTGCATCGCCTCGCGGACCGGGTTGTTTCCACGGAACGAGAACGAGATGTTGCTGATCCCGCCGCTGACGCGGGCGTGCGGAAGGTTGGCCTTGATCCAGCGCGTGGCCTCGATGAATGCGATGCCATACCCGCAGTGCTCTTCGATTCCGGTCGCAAGGGTCAGGACGTTCGGATCGAAAATAATGTCTTCGGGAGCGAACCCGACCTCCTCGACGAGGATCCGGTAGGCGCGCGAGCAGATCTGGATTTTTCGCTCCAGGGTATCCGCCTGCCCCGCCTCATCAAATGCCATCACCACGGCCGCAGCTCCATACCTCCGGACCAGCCGGGCCTGGGCGCAGAATTTCTCCTCGCCCTCCTTGAGGCTGATCGAGTTCACCACCGACTTCCCCTGCACGCAGCGCAGCCCGGCCTCGATGACCTCCCATTTCGAGGAGTCGATCATCAAAGGCACCCTCGAAATATCCGGCTCGCTTGCGATCAGGTTCAGGAACTTCGTCATGGCGGCGACCCCGTCGAGCATCCCCTCGTCCATGTTGACATCGATCATCTGGGCTCCGGCTTCGACCTGCTGGCGCGCGACCGCCAGAGCCTCGTCGTAGCTGCCTGCGAGGATCAGCTTCGCAAACTTCGGGGAGCCGGTGACATTCGTCCGCTCGCCGACATTGATGAACGGGATCTCCGGCCTCGCGGTGAACGGCTCGAGCCCGCTGAGGCGCAATGTCGTCTCGCGCGAGGGAAGCCGTCGCGGCGGCAGCCCCCTCACCGCCTCCTCGATCGCCCGGATGTGTGCGGGCGTCGTCCCGCAGCATCCTCCGATAATATTCAGCCAGCCCTGCTCCGCCCATTCCCGAAGCTGCGGGGCGAGCGATTCCGGGGTCTCCGGGAACCCGGTCGGAGAAAGCGGATCGGGCAGGCCGGCATTCGGATACGTGCTGATAAAGAACGGGGCGATCTGGGAAATCTCCTCGATGTACGGGCGCATTTCTTTCGGCCCGAGCGCGCAGTTCAGCCCGATCGAAAGAAGCGGGAAATGGGAGACGGAATTCAGGAACGCCTCGACCGTCTGCCCGGTGAGCGTGCGGCCGCTCAGGTCGGTGATCGTGCCGGAGACCATCACGGGAAGCCGCGGGTGGGATTCAAAATACTCCGAGATCGCAAAGAGCGCGGCTTTGGCATTCAGCGTGTCAAAAACCGTCTCGACGAGAAGGATGTCCACCCCGCCGCCGACAAGGTTCTCGATCTGCTCGAGATACGCGGCGACGACCTGCCCGAACGTGATGTCGCGCTTTCCGGGGTCGTTGACGTCGCGGGAGAGCGACAGCGTCCGGTTGAGCGGCCCCATCGCGCCAGCCACAAAGACATGCCGCCCGGCGCATGCGTCCGCCGCCTCGCGCGCCAGCCGCGCGGCCGCGCGGTTCATCTCCGGGACAACCTCCTCGAGCCCGTAGTCGGCCTGGGCGATCGCCGTCGCGTTGAACGTGGCCGTCTCGATGATGTCCGATCCTGCGGCAATGTACTGGGCATGGATCTCCCGAACCACATCCGGCCGCGTCAGCACCAGAAGGTCGTTGTTGCCCTTCAAATCCTGGCCGGACCAACCAGCAAATCTTTCGCCGCGGTAATCGGCCTCCTGCAACTTGTATTGCTGGACCATCGTCCCCATCGCCCCGTCCAGGATGAGGATCCGTTCAGCCAGCAGCTCGCGAAGGCGCATTTCGGTAGATGAGATCATGGAAGCTCCGGACATTACCTGCTATCCGATGGACGGGAACCGAAAAATCGCGTCGTCCGCTTGGCAGGGCTGATTTTTCTAAGCAACGCTCGACCTCGACAAGCGCTTTGATGCGGAAAGGACGTTGCGAGACATCATCGCGGTCGGCTTCCGCTGGACGGCCGATGGCCACCGCCACGCCGATCCTTTTTAGAACACCAACAGGAACTCCCAGAACGCCCGGCCTCGCACTGTCGTTTCTGTGAACGATGGCGTGGGGATCGTTTCGATCTCAGGCCCGATGCCCCGCCGCCCGGACGTTTCCAACCGGATCATTTGAAAAATTGCCTCCTGCAGGGATATGGTGCAGATTGCGCCGAATCACCATGCCTTCCAGGCCGATGTGCTACGAGGGAGGCGGGTTGGGCGTAGGCGTTGGCGTAGGCGTAGGCGTAGGCGTTGGCACTGAACCGCCACCACCACCTCCACCACCTCCGCCGCCACTGCCACCGCCGAGAGGTGCAGTGCCGACATTTGCAGTGCCTTGGTCGCCGCCGAAACCCGCAGCAGGATCACCCTGCTGCGCGGGTTCGCCGGTCCCCAGCTGTTCGGGAGAGGTCCCGTTCACTCCTTCGAAGGCCTGTTGGGCCGGGATTGCAGCAGCCACACTTTCGGCAAGCCCTTGAATCTGTTGCATCGTCTGTGCATTCAAAGGGCTTACCCCGCTGATCGCCATCGTGCCGGTCACCGGGTCGCTGCTCACTGTGACAGTTTGCCCGTTGCTCAGTGTGACTTGCTGCCCGTTGGTTGCGGAGAAATCCGACAAGCCTTGTGGCAGGTTAATTGTCACGCTCACAGATCCTCCTGCGGTGGTATTAACAGTTACTTGAATGAGAGTGCCCCTGATCCCTGCCACGCCAGCCGGGGTGCTGATGTTAAATGTGGAGCCTTTCTGCAGTTTGGCGACATCGGCGGTAATGCTCCCATCCTTGACGGATAGCTTTGTCTGGGAAGTCGAAGGTTCTTGGCTTGAATGATCGGATTTGAGTTTCGAATAGTCCACCGCTTTTGAGTCGAACGGGGCTTGGAGATATTTTTCCACGGAAAATGTGGTGCTGGGCTGGACGGTTACCGTCGTGCCATTCGAGAAAAGCAGCCAGACCTGCGAGTCTTCTCCAGTTTTGAGCATCTGGTTTTGCTGAATGAAAGAACCCTCTTTTAACGGCGCTTCCGGTTTGTCGCCAGCGGTCAGGGTGGCAGTCCCCTTGACTTTCAGAATTCGGATGTTTGCTGCAACCAGCTTGGCGTCATCCGCTTTCGCGAGAATTTGGTTTGTTCCGCCAAACAGTAGAGCCAAAACTGCAATAGAGATGAAAGTTTTCATGATGAGTGGGGTGGAAAAATGAAAGGATAAATTAATGTGGCAGCACCTATCATTTATTAGGCACACGAGCTTGCTGTGCAAGTTTTTTTTGGTGCGGAAAAAAGTGGAGGAGCTGATTGAGGCCGCTGCGTGGGGGGATTTTGCTGGATTTGAGATTTTTACGGGCTTTCTATGAATCGGGCGCAACTTTCCGAGCTGCACCCCGCGACCCTCTGAAAGAATACTGAGTATTCCGGCTTGCCGGGGTGGCCAGTCTGAACGAGTCTCCCGCTCTTTCATGCTGACAGTATCCCGAGTTACAAAATCCTTTGGCGGCCGCGTTCTTTTTGAGGAGGCGTCCTTGCAGATCAATTCTGGCGACCGGATCGGGCTCATCGGCCCGAACGGTGCCGGCAAGACGACCCTTTTCTCCCTCCTCTTGAAGTCCGATGAGCCGGATGAGGGGACGATCAGCCTCCAGCGCGGCGTGCGGTGCGGATACCTCCCGCAGGAAGCCTCGGCGGCGGCCGACTCCACGGTGCTCGAGCTGGCAGCCGGGGAAGAGGCGGACGGGCGGGCGGAGGCCGCTGCGAAGCGGATCCTCTCCGGGCTCGCCTTCCGCGAGGAAGATTTCCACCGCCCGGTAGGGGAGCTGAGCGGCGGCTGGGTCATGCGCTCGCACCTGGCCCGCCTGCTCGTCGAGGAGCCGGATCTCCTGCTCCTCGACGAGCCGACAAACCACCTCGACCTCGAAACCCTCGGCTGGTTCCAAAACCACCTGCTCGGCTATCCAGGAGCGATCCTCACGATCTCGCACGACCGCGAGTTCCTCAACCGGCTCTGCCGGGGGATCGTCGAAATCCGGCACCGAAAGCTCGTCCGCTACCACGGAAATTTTGACGCGTGCCTCGAGCAGAAGCGCGCCCGCGAAGAGCAGCACGTCGCCGCCTACAGGAACCAGCAGAAAGAGATAGAGCACCTCGAGCAGTTCATCTCGCGCTTCCGCGCAAAGGCGAGCAAGGCAGCGCAGGCGCAGGATCGCATGAAGCAGCTCGCCCGGATGGAGCGGATCGAGCTGCCCGAGTCGGACGAGCCGACCGTGCATTTTAAGTTTCCCCAGCCCGCCCGCAGCGGCCAGCGGGTGATGAGCCTGGAAGGGGTTCGCCAGGCCTACGGCGAGCACGTCGTCTACGACCACCTCCACCTCCGTATCGAGAGGGGGCAGAGGATCGTCCTCGTCGGCCCGAACGGCGCCGGCAAATCCACGCTCCTGAAAATCCTTGCGGAGATGGTGCCGATCGAGGCCGGCGAGCGGACGCCCGGCCACAATGTCACCATCGGATACTTCGCCCAGCACCGCGCGGAGACGCTCGATCTTCAGAAGACGGTCCTGGAAGAGGTGCAAAGCATTTCCCGTCCGGTGCCGGAGCAGGCCGCGCGCAATATTCTCGGGGCCTTTCTGTTCCGGGGCGATGACGTGTTCAAGCGCGTCTCGATTCTGAGCGGCGGGGAAAAAAGCCGCTTGGCCCTTGTGAAGCTGCTCCTCGATCCCCCCAACCTCCTGCTGCTGGATGAGCCGACCACTCACCTCGACATGCCGAGCATCGACGCCCTCATCCGGGCGCTCGGCCCCTACGAAGGCACCATCATTTTTGTGAGCCACGACGTCCATTTTATCCGGGCGGTCGCGACGTCGGTGATCCATGTGCAGGCCGGCCGGCTGATCCCCTACGCTGGCGACTTCGCGTATTACCTCGAGAAGTCGCGCGCCACAGGAGCGCGCGCGGGAACGGTCGCCTCGCTGGGCAACCACCAGCCAGAGGCCGCGCCAGCGGTGCGCCAGGAATCCGGCCGGGGGATCAAGGAGATCCGCGCGCAGCGCAGGGCGGAGGCAGATGCCCGCGCTGCCGCGAATCGTGATCGCCGGGAGCGGGAGAAGCTCGCAGCATCACTTGAGGCCGAGATATCAGCTCTCGAAGCCCGCCAGCGTGAGCTGGCCGCCCTCCTCGAAGCCCCCGCGACGTATGAGAATCCCGCGCTCGCCATGGAAACCAACCGCCAGCTCTCGGGAGTCGCGGAGGCCTTGGAAAAAGCGACCGCAAAATGGGCTGACTCGGCGGCGGACGAATGCGGCGCGGAATCCTCTGGATCATAAAACGAGCGTGCATTTCCGAGGGGATCCCGCAGGATCGCTCCAATGCCTGCGACACTTGTCATCGAAGACAGCCAGCCCCTTCGGGAAAACATCATTCTCCCGGGAATGAAGCATGCCAAATAACTCCATCCTCATTGCGGCTGACGCTCCGGAAATTCTGGAATTTTACCGGAAGATCCTCCCGGCCTCGCCGGCCCCGGAGTTTGATGTTCCTGGCGCCTCCGGATCCGCCCAGGCGCCCCCGCTGACCTGCCACACCTTTTCTGATCCGCTCAAGCTCCTCGAGGAATACGGACGAACCGTGAAGTCCGGCGAGCGCCATCCGCTCTGCCTCATTGACATGCGGATGCCTGTGCTCAGCGGATTGGCGGCCGCCATCCGGCTCAGAGAAATCGACCCGGAGATCAACGTCGTGATCTGCACGGCACTTCCCGACGTCTCGCTCGATGAAATCCGCTCGAAATTGCAGCCGGGAATTTATTTTGTCCGCAAGCCGTTTGTTGCCGAAGAATTTTCCCTGCTGGTCCATTCGCTGGTCGGCCACTGGAACACCCAGCTTCAGCTGAAGCGCACGCAGGCAGCCCTCGCCGCCCAGTGCGAAAAGCTCGGGCAGGTTCTCGAGGCCACCCGGGTGGGGACTTGGGAATGGGATATTCCCACCGGCAAGGTCGAATTCAACGAGCGATGGGCGGAAATTGTGGGGTATGAGCTCCGTGAGCTCGGGCCGGTCGATATCGCAACATGGACCCGGCTGTCGCACCCTGCGGACCTCGCCCAATCAAACGCGATGCTCGATCGGGTGTTCGCCGGCGAGCTGGAATATTACGACTTCGAGTGCCGGATGCGCCACAAGAACGGCTCGTGGATCTGGGTGCGGGACCGGGGGAAGGTGGCGTCATGGTCGCCGGAGGGCAAGCCGCTGCGCATGTCCGGGACCCGCTCCGACATCACGGAAAAACACCGGGCTGGGGAGATTAGAAGCCGCCTGATCTCGATGGCCTCGCACGAGTTCCGGACCCCTCTGTCTTCGATCCGCCTCGCCGCTGACCTTCTCTCCTCCTGCCTGGACAAGATGGATGAAAAGGACATCCAGTGGAACCTGAACACGATCTTGGAAACAACCGACTACCTGACCAGCATCGTCACCGATGTCCTGGACCTCAGCTCCCTTGGCCAAACCTCAAAGGCCATGTCTGAAATTCCCCTGGGGGATTTCCTGCGCCAGATCACGGAGGAGTATCGCTTCGCAATGACCGACCCGTCAGCGCTCACGCTCGAATGGAACGGAGCTCCTGTCTCCTGCATGGGCGTCCCATCCTTGCTGAAGCGCGCAGTGAACAACCTGCTCGACAACGCCGTCAAATACTCCCCGGCCGGAAAGCCCATTGTCCTCAGGCTTCAACAGGAGGAAATGGTCGCGGTTATCCAGGTGGAGGACGAGGGGATAGGAATCCCCAAGGACGATGTCCAGTCGCTCCACGAGGCATTCTTCAGAGCTTCAAACTCGGCCGGCATCCCGGGCGCCGGGCTCGGCCTCGCGATGGCTTCCGAGGCCCTGCACCGCATGGCAGGGGGAATCGAGCACGCAAACCGGGCCGGAGGCGGCAGCATTTTTACGATCCGTCTGCCGCTTGCGCCATGACTCGGAAGCGGCATTGATCCGGACTTTTTGAAATCGCCATCCGAACGGGCAGATCAACAAGCCCGGGGCTCAGGCCGCGCTCGCGGGCTCACCCGGGCTGCTGCAGCGCGCTGGCCAAGGCGAGGACATCGGCTTGCTGGTGAGCTGCTGAGAGGGTGACCCTGAGCCTCGCAGCCGCTTTGGCGACGGTCGGATACCGGATCGCAGGGACGAGGAAACCGGCATCGAGCAGGCGGGCAGAAGCGGACAGGGCGGCGGACTCGCCGCCGATGATGACGGGCACGATCGCGCTGGCGGCCTCGGAGGTATTGCGTGCCGCGCACAGCGTGCGGATGTTGCTCCAGAGCGATTTGACGAGCTCCGATCCTTCCGGGCCGGCCAGGATTTCCAGCGCCTTTTCCGCCGCGGCCGCAACCGAGGCCGGGGGCGAGGTCGTGTAGATGAAGCTTCGTGCGCGGTTGATGAGAAACCCTCTCAGATGCCTGCTGCCGGCGATGTAGGCGCCGTGTGCACCAAGCGCCTTGCCGAGCGTCCCCATCTGGATCTCCACGCGCTCCGACACCCCTTCAGCCTCCGCGAGGCCCCGCCCGTTTGTTCCGAGCACTCCGATCCCGTGCGCCTCATCGAGAAACAGCCAGGCCCCGAACCTGTCCTTGATCTCCACGATTTCACGGAGCGGGGCGCGGTCGCCGTCCATGCTGTAAACCGACTCGGCCAGCACGAGGATCCGCCTGCCCGGGTGGGATTTCTCCGCCCACCTCAGGTGGCTCTCGAGCTTGTTCAGGTCGTTGTGAGGAAAAACCCTCAGCCGGGCACCGCTCAGCCGCGCAGCATCCACCAGACACGCATGGCACAGCTTGTCGAGGATGATGACGTCCTCCTTCGAGCAGACTGCCGGGATCGTCCCCATGGCGGCGGCGTATCCGCTGGAAAATGTGAGGGCGGATTCCGTGCGCTTGAACCCGGCGATCGCAAATTCCAGCCGCTCGTGGGCGGCCAGAGTTCCGCAGACTAGCCTCGAGGCTCCGGTGCCAAACCCGCTGCGCTCCCACTCCTCACAGGCTGCTTCCCGCAGGGCGGGATGGAAGGCAAGCCCGAGATAGTCGTTCGAAGAAAAGTTGAGAAGGCTGCGCCCGTTGAGCGACACGCGGGCGCGCTGCGGAGAATGAACCTCCCTCAGCGACCGGAGCAGCCCTGCAGATTCGATCTCCAGGAGAGTGCTCCTCAGAAAATCTTCCCACCCGGAGGCGCGGTTGTTCATTTTGGATCCAGTCCTTCGACCTCGTCATGGCGCATCGTGCACGGGCTCATCAATCGAAGAGATTCGTCCGGGCCGCCGGTCGGGTCAAGCTGGGATGCGCCGGATGCGATCGGTTGGGGAGCAAGGGCGAGCGCGTGACAAACGCGATTGACACCGCCTGCACGCACCAGCATTTTTCTCCGGTGCATTTGTTTTCCTATATCGGCGGATCTCTCCACTGCGAGGGCGCGGACCTCGAAGAGGTTGCCGCGCAGTTCGGAACCCCCGCCTACGTTTATTCCGCCGGGACGATCCGCGAAAATTTCCGGAGGCTCGACCTCGCCCTCTCGTCGCTCGACCACCTGATCTGCTATGCGGTCAAGGCAAACTCGAACCTCGCGATCCTCGACCTCCTCGCCCGCGAGGGGGCCGGATTTGACATCGTCTCCGCAGGCGAGCTCTTCCGCGTTCTGAAGGCCGGCGGGAGGGCCGACCGCTGCACGTTCGCAGGAGTTGGAAAAACCGCCGGGGAGATCGCCTACGCGCTCCGGGAAGGCGTCTATTGCTTCAATGTCGAGAGCGAGCCGGAACTCGCCCGGATCAACGACGTTGCCGGTTCGCTCGGGCTCATCGCCCCGGTCGCCTTGCGCGTGAATCCGGATGTGGACGCGCGGACGCACAAGTTCATCTCGACGGGAAAAAGCAAAAACAAGTTTGGCATCGGCCTCGATCGCGCGGCGGATGTCTATGCGTTTGCCAGTGAGCTCCCCCACATACGTATCCGCGGGATCCAGACCCACATCGGCTCTCAGATCCTCGAGGCCGCCCCGTTCGCCGAGGCGGCAGAAAAGCTCGCAGCTCTGGCCGCAGATATCCACGCGCGCCACCACATCGAGTTTCTCAGCATCGGCGGAGGAATCGGGATCATTTACGAGGGCGCGCTCGCCAGCGGAACCCCCGCCTGGTGGACATCGCCCGCCCTTCCGCACCGGATGACTCCGGAGGACTACGCGGCGGCGATCGTCCCGGCGCTCGCTCCGCTCGGGCTCAGGATCCTCTTCGAGCCCGGACGCTTTCTCGTCGGCAATGCCGGAGCGCTCCTCTCGACCGTCCAGTATGTCAAGACGACCCCGGCCAAGACGTTCACCATCGTCGATGCCGCCATGAACGACCTCATCCGCCCGGCGCTCTACGACGGGCGTCACGAAATTGTTCCGCTGAAGGAATCTCAGGATCCGGCCACGCGGATGGATGTCGTCGGGCCGGTCTGCGAAAGCGGCGACTTCTTCGCCCAGGATCGCGAGATCCCCCCCCTCGCAGCCGGCGAGCGCATCGCCCTCCTCAGCGCAGGGGCCTACGGGTTCGTCATGTCCTCCAACTACAACTCGCGCCCGCTTCTCCCGGAGATCCTCGTGGACGGGAAGGATGTCCGCCAAATCCGCCGCCGCCAGTCGCTCGACGACCTCATCGCCGGAGAGACCATCCCCTAAGGAGCCGTTACGGCTCCTAACCGCTCGCGAAACAGCTTGTCCCGGCTAGCGAGTGGACGGGGTGGACGGAAATCTTCTCCTGGATGACGGGAGTTTTCCGGATGGGGATTTTGTTTCGGATTCCAGTGCGGGAGCGGCCGGGTCCCAGGCGGCGATTGCCTCCCGGACCGCCTCGGGAAACGGGGTGAACCGGAAGTCGGGAAGCAGGGCCTCAAAGCTGGCGCAATCGACCTCGCAGGCGGATAGGCCGCAATCCCCAGCGTAGGAAATTCTCGGCTGCTTTCCCATTGCCGAAAAGAGCTCCTCGACGGCGGAGAGGCAGGTCAGCCCCCCGGCGGGAGCCAAGCCGTATGAGCCTTCGGCCTCAGGCAAACCCGCGAGCTGGATGGCTGCGCGGGCGATGTCGGCCGAGCAGACAAAATCCAGCCGGGAGTCGGCCTGCGGGCCGCCGGGCCTGAAGCAGGAGGGAAGCACGACCTGCCCCGTCTCATGGATCTGGCTCCACGCGGATCGGATCAGGCACGAGGGGCCGCTCCTGGCGCCAAAAGCGAAGCCGGTTTGCAGGGACAGGGTGTTGTCCATCCGCAGGACCACCCGGTCAACCTCGGAATCCAAACCCGCACGATTCCCCTGCGAAAAATGGAGGAACTTTGCGGAGGGGCAGCCATTCCTGAGCAGACGCGGGAGAAGGATCCCCCGGCTCACCTTCTCGTGCTCCCCGGCGGCCCCCGCTAAATCCACCAGAAAAATGTGCGTGATATCCGCCAGCCACCGCAGGCTGCGCCTCCGCAGCTCAGTAAAAATCGCGTCCCATGAAAACAGGTTTTCCAACGGGATCGCCGCCAGGTTTTTCCAGCGCTCTTCATGGAAGATATCATCGACGAGAACGATCTCCCGGGTTCCTGCGCGGCGGAGCGCCTCAGCCAAAGCGCATCCCAAATCTCCTGTTCCGCCGAGGATGACCGCGGAGCCGATCTCGCCGGATTCCGTGCGGGCCTGCGCAGAACGCAACGATCCCTGCACCTGCATCGCCAAGGTGCCGCGCCCCGGCGCGTTCGGCCGGGGCAGCTCCGCAGGTTGCCGGAAGTCTTCCTTCAGCCGCTGGACCAGAGCATCCTTGGCGGATCTCCCGGCCTCAAGCTTCGGAGCAATCGCCTCCCAACCCCTGGAAATTCCAGCCCTCACGGCCCCCGCCACTTTTTTCCATCCCTGGTCGGGAGGCGACTGCTCCCACCTCTGCTGGATCGTGGCCCATCTGCGCGCAACTCCAGCGCGCGCCTTGCCGGCGGCCGCAAGAAGGGTTCCCAGCCGGCCAGCCGGGCCCGGGCGATCCTCGGATTTTGATGTCTCCTGCATGGGGATGTCTATAATGGCCCCGGAGATCGCGCGCAAGCACAGCGGGGGGATCCGTGGGAACGTATCGTTGGCCGGCCGAAGGGAATGCCCTCAGGACAGTGGAACGAAGTGGTACCATTGGAGCGGGTCGCGCAGGAAGTCGCGCACGAGCGCTGACGCGACGGCGCGCGTGCATTCTTCGAGCGCCTCGGTGCGCGGACGGCTCCTGTCGGCGGTCACTGGCTCGCCGGTATGGAGGGCATACCTTCCCTCCGCAGTCCGCCGCACGCTGACGGGAATTACCGGGCAGCCGGTCACCCAGGAAAGAATGGCCGGAGCCATGGAAAACGAAACCCTGCCGCCGGGCAGCTCAACCTCGAGCAACCGTCCGCCTGGGGTCCGGTCCACAAGCATGGCGGTCATCCTCCCGGCCTTGATCGCCTCGACCGCACGCAGCGAGGAAAATGCGTCGGAGCCGAGCTCGATCGTCTCCGCGCCCCAGCGCCGCCGGTATGCGGCCCTCCACCGGGTGAGCTCGGACGTCGGCTCGGAGTCGGTAACTATGCTCACCGGAAGCCCCAATTGGGAGAGCGCCATCGTACCGAACTCAAAAAATCCGAAGTGTCCGGAGGCCAGCACTGCCCCGGTCTTGAGATCGAGGGCAGAACCCTCGATGTCGGCCAGCGCGAACGCCTCCTCCCTCGACCTGCCGGCCAGCCAAAAATAGTCCGCAAGCGTCGCAGCAAAGTTTTCAAAGACCTGCGGGGCGTCGGCTGGAGGGTGGCCGAGAAGCGAGATGTTGCGCCCGACAACTCGCAACACCCCCGGCTGGGTCGCGCAATACGCCTTGGCCACCATCAGGGAAATCGCCCTGCTCCCCCGACGCCCGACCACCCGTGCCACCCGGCAGAGAACAGAAAATGCCGCGCTCGTATAGCCGAGGCGATAAGCCAGCCGCTCGGTGTGCGGCCTCGAAACCTGCGCCTCCGCTTCTTCAGACGGGCGGCTGGACGCCGGCACCGCATCGTCTCCACGAACCTCCTCGCGCCTCATCCCACATCTTTCCCGCCCGGGATCACGCAGCGGAATCCCCTGAGCGCAAGCCCGCAAAGAAGGAGCTCGAGCACCTTTTCACTGCTCCGGCCCGGCCCCTCGTGCATGAGAAGAATCGCTCCCGGCTTCACCCCTCGCAGGATCCGCCGAGCCGCCACCCCGGGATCCTTCCCGGAAATTCCGTCGAGCCCGGAGGCCGACCACCCTGCAACCCGCAGCCAGGCGCGCGCTGCGGCCGGATGAACGGACTCATTCGTCATCCCGGCGGGGGAGCGGAACCATGACGGGGACACGCCCGAGGCAACCCGAATGGCATGGCTGCACCGCGCGATCTCGCTGCGGATCGCGCAGCATGGCAGCGCCCAAAAAATCGCGGAGGGGTGCGTGTAGGTATGGTTCTCCAACGTGTGGCCCTCGGAAACGATCCTCCGGCAGAGAGGCCGGTTCCGATCCACATTTTTTCCGACAACAAAAAACGATGCGCCCGCGCCGTGGGCTTTCAAAATCTCGAGGAGCCTCGGGGTCTGCACGGGATCCGGCCCGTCGTCAATCGTCAGCCAGACCTCATTTTTTTCGGTGCGGAAATGCCGGGCTACCGGGCCGTTGATCCCGCTGTTTCTTAGCACGGCCGGCCCGATGCGCAGGATTTCATGCGCCGCCCAGGCCGCGGCCCGCGCGCGGCCGCGCAGGAGAACCGCCGCCGCCAGGGCGGCCGCCCGCAGCGTCTGAACCTGTTTTCTTTTTGTCATCGGCGGCATCGCATGGATAGCAAGCCGGGGATACGCGGAAGCATCTCAAAACACAAGCGCGCATGCACCCGGGCGAGAAGCAGGTTGTCCCGCACATACCGGAAGTGCGAGACCCCTCCCTCCGAGCGGGCCGGGTAGCTCACCCGCACCGGAACGTTGATCGCCGGCACTCCGGCCCAGAGAAGGCGCACGGCCATCATCGTGTCAAAATCAAACCGCCGCCCGCCCCGGGTGGACTCGAGCACCTTTAGCGAGGGGGCGAGCGGGTAGAGGCGGAGCCCGAACAGCGAGTCGGATGCTCCCATCCCCCACGTCTCGAGCGAGGCAAAAGCATTCCCGACGAGGCGGCCCTTAACGCGCTCGGCTGGAGCGTCTGGCCCGAAGACCGGCTTGCCTGCAATCAGAGCGCCCGGAGACGCCTGAGATGCCTCAAAAAACTCCGGGATCGCCGCCGCCGGATGCTGCCCGTCGGCATCCATCACGAGGGCGTGGGAGAACCCCGCCGCTGCGGCCTCCCGAAATGCGTGCAGGACGGCGCCGCCCTTCCCTGCGTTTCTCGCGAGAGAAATCACGCGGAACCCATCGCTGCCGATCGACCGGGCGCGCTCCCCGCTGCCATCCGTGCTGCCGTCCACAACAACCCAGACCGCCCCGCAATGCTTTCTGGCCGCCACCATCGTCCTCAGAAGCTGCTCCCCGCTGTTGTAGCTCGGGAGAATGACTAGCCGCATCCCGATCATCCGGACGCCTCCGCCAGCTCTCTGCGAAACCAGCCCTCGATCCTCCGGCTGAAATCGGGGGCGGACTCGCCGGCTTCCAAATGAAAGAGCTCTCCCGGTCGGATCGTGAAGCGGAGCGGAACCGCAGCCGGGGCGAAAAGCGACACTCCTTTCGTCAGGTGGACGCCGGAGTATTCGATCACCACAGCGCGCACGGGGGCGCCAGCACGCGCCGCAACCAGCGCAAAACCGTTTTTGAAGCGGTTGACCGGCCGGGCCAGCGTGCGCGTGCCCTCAGGGAAAACAAGCAGGTTCTGGCCGGCGCGCACCTTTTCGATCCCCTGCCGGACAAACCCCGGTCCGGAATCGTTGGTGACATACCCGGCGGCCAGCGCCCCGCCGGAGAGCAGCGGGTTCCTCAAGATGTCCGCCCGGATCACGCAGGCGGCGGGAGGAAGGTTCGCGCACAAAAATGGCGCGTCGAGCAGGGTGGGGTGGTTCGAGACGATGATGGTTCCCCGCATGTCGCGCAAGGCCTCGAGCCCGCGCACCTCGAGCCGGAGCATCCCGGTGGCGCGCATCCACCACATGTGAATCCAGAAAAGCCTGCCGATCACCCTCTGCCCTGACCGGGCGGAGATCGCGCCCAGCCTCCACGCCGCCCACAAGGGGAAGGATGCCGCCCCAGCTATCGCAAAAAACATTGCGGCCGAAGCCAGCTGGGCGCAGTAAGCCAGAGGGAAAACTGCCCGCCGTGCCACGTAGCATCCGCTCGCCCAGGCCCTCCCGGAGCACGTTCTCGTTGTCGACATCTTTTGCGGTGCAATCAGGGCATCCCCGGTCGGATGCGGCCGGTTTCATTGAGCGCCGCAACGGCCGCACCAAGCTGGGCAGGAAACAAATTGCTCCACTCGGCCGGTGTCCCTGCGATCCTTGTCGTCCAATTTGCGTCTCCGACCGCGCCGGGAATGTTGAACCGCTCGGACAGCCCGAACAGGTCGGTAATCAGGTGGACGGCCATCCATGAGTTGCACGCGAAAAGCCCGCGGATGAGCGCTGCGTGAACCTCCGGGGTGAACGGTTGAGGAACCGGCCATTCCCCGCATCCGCAGAAATCGAGCAGCTCGGACATCGCGCGCACGGCGGCATCGCGCTGGCCCGCCTCGCCGCAATCCGCAAGCCAGGATTCCCAGAAGCTCCGCATCGGCGGGTGGTCGTGGGTGGCGAAGGTCGCCAGGCTGAGCCTCTGGTATTCCGCGCCGGGAATCAGCTTTCCCTCGCACGTCCTCTCCCATTGCGGAATCTTAAAGCCGGGAATTTCGAGCGCCTGCAGAACCGGACGCACATACGGCGCAACCTCCCCAAGATCCTCCGCAATCAGCCGGTGAGCGCCGGTTTCCTCAAGAAAAATCCGGAAGATCATTTCTCCCTGAAGCCGGTTGTTCTCCCGGTTCTCCTCCGTGCTGTCATCCCGCTCGATAAACCCAGGAAGCCGTCCGCCGGTCAGCGCGCGCGCCTCGTCTGGGGTCAGCCCGGTGAATCGGCCGTTCTCCTCGGGGCGCCACGGAAAGCTGTAGATGCGGAAAAACCCGAGCGCGTGATCCACCCGCAAAAAGTGAAAGACCTCGCAGGCCGCGCCAAGCCGCCGGCGCCACCACGCAAAATTGTCGTGCGACATCGCCTGCCAGTTGCAGAGCGGGAACCCCCAGTTCTGGCCCCATTTTTCGGTGAAGGGATCGCTCTTGAAAACCTTTTCGGGCGGCGCGCCGCTCGACCTTGTCAGATCAAAGATCTCCGGGCGGGCCCACACATCCGCGCTATAGATGCTCACGCCGACAGGAATGTCCCCCACGAGCGACACCCCGAGCTTGTCGCAGGCCGCGCGCACGGTCTTCCACTGCATCCGCGCGACCCACTGCACATAGCGGTAATACCGCACCAGATCGCGGAACCTCTTCCTCTCGGCGGCCGGAAGATCCGCCTCCCATCCCTCCGCGGTCTCGCGCCTCAAATGCTCCTGCGGCCAGCTCGATGTCACCTCGCTTCCGTTCCATGCCACGAGCGCGCGGAACAGGCTGTATGGCTCAAGCCAGTCGGACTCGTCCTGCTCGAACTTCGCGAACGCGCGCACCCGCACGCGGTCGGACTTCCTGCTGCGAAAAACCCGGAAAGCCGTCTCGAGGAGCTCGTTTTTGAGCGCCTTGACCGCCTCGTATTTCACCGGTCCATCGCGGAGTGCGGCCAGGTCGTGGCGCGAGCAGGCTGCCCGAAAAGCTGTCTCGGTGAGCTCGGGCAGCCACCTGGGGTTCGTCGTGATCGTCGAGGGCTCGTAGGCCATCGAGCTGATGATGTTGTACGGGCTGTGGTCGCTTCCTGTCTCGTTCACAGGAAGGATCTGCACCAGCCCGAATCCGGTGGCCGCCGCCCAGCTGGCGAACTCGACCAAGGCAGCCGTGTCGCCCACCCCCAAATCCGACTGGCCGCGCAGAGCGCTCAAAGGGCTCAAAATTCCGGCGATCTTGATGTCGGGAGTAGGTTCCATTGGCGGGATGTTTATCGCTTCCGGCTCATGGATTGTCGAGAAATCTCAGCCCGTCGGATGGCAAATTCTCCGATGTCTTCCTGCCGAGGTCTCCCTGGGCATCCATCGGGCAGTGGAGGAATCGCTTGCTCGGTCGCTATTCTTTTCGCAGGGCGGGAAGAAGCGATCCCCTGAGCGCCAGCCATGCTGCGATCCAGCACCAGCCGATGGCGCTGGCCACCAGTCCGGCCAAGGCCGCCGCCAGCCGGGCGGGCGGCAGCACCCCTCCGGCCGGCAGCGCCGCCACGAGCGCCGCCCCAGCTCCGATGAGAACCCCGAGAGCGATGAGCCGCCCGTGCTCGCCCAGCACAAGCCGCTGCAGGGCGGAGCGCTCGAACCCGACGGCCTGCAGCAGGGCCAGCTCGCCGCGCCGCTCGAGAATGTTTCTCGTGACCGCGATCCCCAGCCCGGCGCTCCCTAGCAAAAGCCCCAGTCCGCCGAGCGCCTGAAAAATGCCGAGGTATGTGTTCTCGACCTCCTGAAACTCCGCCAGCCGCCGCCACGCCGGCGCAACTTCCAGCCCGCAGTCCTGCAGTCCGCGCGACAGCTCCAACCCCACCGGACTGCCGCGCGGAGCCTCGACCAAAAAAACCCTGAAGCCGCCTGAGGAAGGAAATTTAGCGACAAAATTCTTTTCTGACATGACCAGGCTGCCCTGGAGGATCGAGCTCGGCAGAATGCCGACAATCCGAAGCTGGAAGGCTTGCCCGCGCTCATCCACTGCCGCCAGGCTCTCGCCGGATTTTTTCCCGAGCGCCCACGTCACGGTCTGCTCGTCGCCAATCACCGGCACGGCGCCGTCTGGCATTTCCCGGTTCAGCAGCGGCCATTGGCCGCCGAAAGCGGCCCGCCTCTCGAGCTCCTCGGGGGCGACGCCGAGCAGGCGGGGCTGCTGCGCGCGGTTCAGGTTCAGGCAGCTTGCCTCGTCGCCGTCGCGCAGGCGCAGCGGCACGACCCGCACGTCCTTCATGGCCTCCTCCTGGAGCCCGAACTGCTCCCGTCCGGCCGCGCTGTTCAAGTCGACATAGACAGGAAGGGCCGCCTGGGCATAGAGCTCAAACCCGCCCGTTCCAGGCGCATCCGGCGGCGATTCCAGGTGGAACGCGTTTACGGCCACCAGCAGAAATACGCTGCTGGCCAGCACGCTGATGGTTGTCAGGCTCCGCCCGGGCCTTCGCCCCGCATCGCTTCGCGCGAGCTCCTGCAGGCTTGCCGCCGGCGCCCTCCGCCGGGTCAGCCACCATTGGCTCCATCCGATTCCGGCAACCAGCACGCACGCGCCAGCGCCGAAGAATGCCTCCGCAGTTCGCGACGGCAGCAGCGCGAGCGCGAGCGCGGCGGCACCGGCGGCTGCGGCGAGCCACAGCCCCCACCGGCTGGAGCTCGGAAGCTCGCCCGCCCCGGCCATCAGCTCCGCCGGGGCGCGCCGCAGCTGCAGGCGCTGCACGAGCCACATCGCCAGGAGGGCCGCCGCCAGGCTTGCTCCCGCGCCTGAGACGAGGGTCCCAGCCCCGGCATGGTACCGGAGCTGCGCCCCGCCCGCCGCACCGCGCCAAACGGTCGCCAGACCGAGAAGCGCCAGCTTCGTATAGGCGGCTCCGCCGAGCACCCCGATCGCCGTTCCGGGCACCGCGATGGCGGCCCCTTCGCCTAGAGCGACCAGCCAGATGCGGGCAGGGCCGAAGCCCATGGCTCGGAGCAAGCCGATTTCCTCGGTCCGCTGCCCGAGGAGGAACAGCATCGCCGTCAGCAGGAGCGCGGCCACAACCAGAAACAGGCTGAACCCGAGGAATAGCTGACCGAAATCCATCGAGTTCCGGCTCGCTGCCAGCGCCTGCTCGCGCACCGGAACAAAGAAGAGCCCAAGCGTGGAGGGATCGAGCCTGGCATGGACCTCCGCTGCGATATCTGTGCCGGCGGGAAACCGGATGGCCGTCAGGTTTCCCAGCCGGTTCGCCCACAATCTCTGGCCTGCGGCAAGCGAGACAAATGCCTTTGGCGTGCCTCCGTATCTGTTCCAGTAATCCTCGTCTTTCGGCCGGATGCGGCCGGTGTCGATCGGGATCCCGGGATCCCAATCGCGGCAGCTTTCGGCGCCGGAAAGCCCCGGGAATGCCGGCATCCACGAATCGTCTTTCTCCGCCGGAGAGATCGCGCGCACCCGGAACTCCGCGGTCTTCTCGGCCAGCTCGCGCCGGTCTCCGAGCGCGTAGTAGCGCAGCGACAGCACCTCGCCAGGCTTCGCGCCGAGATCGTCCGCGAGCCATGAGCTGATCGTGATCTCGTCGTCCTGCCCGGCTCCGGCTGCGGCGACGAACGAGTAGGGAACCGTCTTCCCGCCAAGCCGGAATTCGTTGACAAAATATGTCAGCACCCCGGAGGCATTGGCGGGAAGCGCCTGCATGACAGCAGGGTCGAGAAACACGCGGTCGGTCCGCAGCTCCGGCGGGTTGTCTCGCACCTCCAGGCCCCCGTCCGCCAGCGTCCAGACTTTGCGAAGCGCAAGGTTGGCATCGGCGGCAGCTCCGGTGAGCAACGTGTTTGCCTGGCCGTTGCGCTTGAGCCGCTCCTGCAGCTCCGCCAGCGGCACAAATACGGTGAGCGGGGAAACCTGGTTTGCGCGGAGGCTGAACCGTCCGAACTCCTCGTCGCCCGCGATGGCCGAGATGCGGAGCCGCAGCGCCGCAGGCGCATCGCCGGCCCCCGACAGGGGGAGGTCGCGCGAGATGGGTGCCGGCTGCTCCACTCGCACCACGATCGTGTCGCCGACGCGCGCGCCGAGGTGTTCCGCCAGCCGGGAGTTGATGGCGACGCCGTTGTCGTGCGCCCCTCCGAGCTCCCAAAACCTCCCGTCCACGCCCAGCACCTGCACGTCGTTGGCCCGGGCCCGTCCGTCCGGCAGCGCCGCCGACCCCCGCACAATCAATGCCGGAGCTACGGGCGATGAAATCTCTGCGGCGAGGTCGTCCGCCAGCCGGTCGCGAAAAAAATGTTCTGGCAGTGCCATCGCCTGGGTCACTCGGCCGAGCCTGGCCATGGCGAGCTGCCCGAGCGAGAACCTCACGGAGTCGCCGACCGCAAGCGAGCCGGTGAGGATTGCGCCGGTGACCGCCACCCCGGCAAGCACGCTCAGGTGCGTCCTCCAGTAGAAACGCAGGCTCCGGCGGATGAGCGTGACGAGCGTCATGCCAGCACCCCGTCTCGAAGCTCCATCGCGCGCGGCAGGCGCGCGGCCAGCTCAAGCGAGTGGGTGACGAGCACCATGGCGAAGCCTTCTTCCCGGTTCAGCTCGAGCAGCAGCTCGCCGAGGGCAGCCGCAGCGGCATGGTCGAGCGAGCCGGTCGGCTCGTCGGCGAGCAATAGCTTCGGGCGGTTGATCAGCGCGCGCACGACGGCGACGCGCTGGCATTCGCCGCCGGAAAGCTGGCCGGGGCGGTGGCTGAGCCGGCGGGCGAGGCCGACGCGCTCGAGCAGCCTCCGGGCGCGAAGGCAATCCTCCCCGGTGGCACGGGTCGCCAGGGTCGGGATCAGCACGTTTTCAAGCGCCGTGCATTGCGGGAGCAGGTGGTGGAGCTGAAAGATGAACCCGATCTGCCGGTTGCGGATCCGTGCCAGATCCTTATCGGCCAGCCCGCCGAGGAGCCGTCCGTCGAGGCTGACGGTTCCGGATGTCGGACGGTCGAGCGCTCCCATGAGGTTGAGCAGCGTGCTCTTGCCCGAGCCGCTCGGGCCGATAACGGCTGCCGGCTCGCCGGCAGCGAGCTGGAGGCTGACATCGCGGAGCACTTCGACTGCCGTGCCTCCATCGCGTGCGGCGTAGGATTTCGAGACGTGGGCGAGCTCAATCAGCATAGGTCAGGGGTCTTTCTTTGGGCCGAAAGCATAGACGCTTCCGCCCTCGGAGCCAATCACGACGATGCCTCCGGCGATCGCGGGCGAGGAGGTCAGCTCCTCGCCGATCTCGTGCGACCACGCGAGCCCGCCGGTTGTGAGATCGACCAGGTAGAGCCGTCCGTCGCTGGAGCCGAACGCCACGCGGCCGCCGCAAACCACCGGCGAGCTGTCCACCTTGCCTTGCGTGGGAAACGCCCACTCCAGCTTCCCGGTCTCCCGATCCAGGCAGTAGAGCTTGCGATCCCGCCCGCCGATCAGCACCCGCGTCGCCGTGATGGCAGGCGTGGAAAAAATTGGTCCGCCGGCCTGAAACCTCCAGGCGATCGCACCGCCGGCGAGGTCGGCGCAGACGACTTCGTTGCCGTAATGTCCGGCGTATGCCATGCGGCCTTTTGCCGCGCACGATCCGGCGATATACCCGCCGGCCTCGATCTCTTGCAGCCGCCTGCCATCCGCCACGTCGAGCGCATGGATCCTGGCGTTGCACCCGCCGAACACGACCCGCCCCTCCGCGACCGCCGGGCTGCCATTGATAAAGTTGCCGGAATCGAAAGCCCAAACCCTCTGGCCTGCCGCCGCGTCCACGCAGTGCATCTTGCCGTCGTAGCTGCCGACGAGAATGCGGCCGCCCCCCGCGCTGGCGGCCCAATTTGGCGCGCCGAGAATCTTGTCTCCGCACGGATACTTCCACCGGAGCGCGCCGGTGTCGGCATCCAGCGCGTAGAGCTGCCCGTCGCCGGATCCGGCATAGACCGTTCCATTGCGCACGAGCGGAGACGACTCCACTTCCGCCCCGGTCTTGAAGCTCCAGAGCATCCGGCCTGTGGCAAGGTCGAGCGCATAGATCGCCCCGTCATCCGAGCCGAAAAACACCTTCTGTGCGTCAATGGCCGCAGAGGATTTCACCGGGCCTCCCGCCTGAAAGCTCCAGCGCAGATGGAGAGGCAGAACCAAGGCCCCCTGCGCTTCCCCGGACAGATCCTGCTGCCCGCGGAACATCGGCCAGCTTCCGTCGTCCGCCATCGCGAAGGGACAAAATCCCATCGCCGCCCAAAGGGCTGTCACCGCGCCTCGACGCAAAAAAACTGATGGCACGGGTCCCTAATAAACCCGGCCTGCTGAGCCTGCAATGAACTTTCGATCCGAAGTGGACAATGCTCCGCTTTGCGAAGATGCTGCGCGACCATGCAGGAGAAAATCATCAGGTGGGGAATCGTGGGTCCGGGTGGAATTGCACAGAAGTTTGCGCGCGATCTTCGTGTCGCGCATGGGGGACTCCTGCAGGCGGTGGCCGGACGGGATCTCTCACGAGCGAAAGCATTTGCTGACGGGCTTGGAGCAGGCCTCGCCTTCGATAACATTCAGGCGCTTGCGGCCGAGCCCTCGGTGGACATCGTCTATATCGCAACGCCGCATAGCGCGCACTTCGATGCCGCGAAGGTTCTTCTCCAGCATGGCAAGCCCGTGCTGGTCGAAAAGTCCATGACGGTCAATGCCGCCCAGGCGCGGGAGCTCATCTCCATCGCCCGGGCAAACCGCGTTTTCCTTATGGAGGCGATGTGGACGCGGTTTCTGCCGATTTACCGGAGGGTGCGGCAGTGGATCGATGATGGCCGCATCGGAAAATGCTGCTGGGTGGCATCCAGCTTTTGCGTGCGGGGGGTTCAGGATCCGTCGAGGCGGTGGCTGAACTTGGACCTTGCGGGAGGCGGGCTCCTTGATCTCGGAGTTTACAACCTTGCCATGACCCAGTTTGTTTTTCGCACGAGGCCCGACCGGATCCATGCGGTCGCCAACTTTGCGGAGACGGGCGCCGATGAGATGCTTTCGGTTTCACTTGGCTATGGGGATGCGCTCGCTCAATTCGCATGCGGGTTTGCCGCGCAGGGCGACAACTCGCTGCTTATTGCCGGTGAGGAGGGGAGGATTCTCGTTCCCCCGACGTTCCTTTCGGCGCAGGAAGCGACGTTGACGGTCGGAAGCGACGCCGAAACAATTCGCGAGCCATTCCGGGGAGAAGGGTTTGAATACGAAATCGAGGAGGTGCATGCCTGCCTGCGCTCGGGCGCAATCGAGAGCCCGCTCATGCCGCATTCCGACACGCTGGAAACCGTGGAGATCATGGACGAGATCCGCTCCCAAATCGGCCTGCGATACCCGTTCGAGCTGGCGCCCCCACGGTAGCCGGGCGCGGCGATTTTTCCGGAACTAGCGAGGTGGACATCTTCCCGCCGGCCTCGGCCGGGCCCGCATGCGGAAGGAACTTCCCCCCCTTGGAACGCTGATCGAAGTCAGGATGGCTTCGCTGTCAGCAATTTAAAATCGCCGTTTTTGTCGCGGTAGAACCCTCGGAGAAGGATCTTCTTATCGCCATGAAGCGGCTTGAGGCGGTCGGTTTCTTTGAGGTCGTTGCTGCTCCACTCTTTTGTGATGATGCGGCCATCGCGGGCGACGACCTCGCCGGGCGGCTTCGTGAGCGCTTCGTATTTCGCTTTCGGGAGGCGCACGGCGTCGAGGGTTTTCAAGTTGTAGAGCGAGACCCACCAGGCGCCCTCCGAGTCCGGCGCAGTCGGCGGGGTGACCTCGAAGGTGAGGCTTCCCGCTTGGGCCTTTCCCGCCTTGAGCCCGATCTTGTAAAGCGCGGCGACTTCCTCCCTGCTCCCGAGAAAACCCGCGAAATACGCGCGGAGGGTTTCCTGGAGCTTCAGGTTGTTTTTCCTGCGTCCGTAAATCCCGAGCTCAACCCCGGCCGGGCGGTTCGGGTCACCGTAGATGTTGAGCTCGACATCCCGGTTCACCAAAAACGAGAGGTAGGGGACATTGCGAAAATTTCCGATGGCGACCGTGGTTGCCGGGATCTGGACAAGCGATTTGATCTGGTCGTGCGTTCGGAGGTCGTTGGCGATCACCCGCCAGGAAGGCAGGGTTCCTTTGCTGATCAGCTCGGTGAAGTATGTCGTGGTGTCCGGCTCGTCAAGGACGCGAACGATCTCGCTCTTCGGGTAGGACTGCTCGCCAAATTCCTCCTGCACGAGGATCGTTTCCACCGAGTTCTTGATGATCAGGCCCCGGACCGTGCGCCCGTCCTTGAGGACGATGCTGTCCGGCGCGCGGAAGGAATCGTTAGCCGCGCGGGCTGCGGTGGAAAGAATCGCGACGGATGCAAAAATGGCAAAGGCCCGGGAGTTCATGGTTGAAGTATGTTTGCGCGGCATATAAAAGGCAAGGATGCGTTCATCTGAATTTGCCATGAAAACCGCGCTGATCTTTCCCGCCCTTGCCGCCCTGCTCCTCGCCGGATGCGTCCTGCCCCCGAAGCCGTATCAGAAACCCGCGGCGCCTGCAAAAAGCCCCCAGACCGGGAAGTTCTGGTGGGGGACATCGACGGCAAGCTTCCAGAACGAGGACCTCGGCGTCGCCCCCGGATCGCCCAATGCTTTCAAAACCGATTGGGATATTTTCTCGGAGGAGGGCCATATCCCGCCGCGCGGGGATGACGCCACATTTTCCTGGACGCATTTTGACAAGGATGTCGAGGCCTTGAAAAGGCTCGGCGTGAACCACTACCGGTTCGGGATCGAGTGGGGGCGCGTCGAGCCCAAGCCAGGAACCTTCAACGAGGCCGCCATCGCCCAATACGTGCGGATGGCTAAAACCCTCCGCGCGGCCGGCATCGAGCCGATCGTCACGCTCTGGCACTTCACGTTCCCGGCCTGGCTCTACGACTCGAAGAACAAGGCGAAATCGAATTTTCTCAACCCGGATGTCCAGCCGGCCTGGAAGGGCTACGTGACCCGCATGTCCACGGCGCTCGCCCCGTATGTCCGGGTCTATGTCCCTCAGAACGAGCCCAACGGCGCCCTCTACATCGGGTATTTCGGAGGGGTCTGGCCTCCGGGGCTTCTGGCCACTCCGGGCGCTCTAAAGAAGGCAACGAACGTCGCGGTCACCATGTTTCGCGATGCGGTCGGGATCATCCGCAGCAAGCGCCCGGATGCCCTCATCATCGGGATCTATTCGATTCCGAACTGGAGGCGCAACTACGTCCAGGATCCCACCCAGTTTGTCTATAACATGATGATGCACCAGAATTGGGACCACCTCGACAGGGTCGTTGACACGGTGGATCTCATCGGTGTGAATTACTACTACTCGCAGGATACGTCGGCCAGCCGGTTCATCGTCCGCCCGCACGGCGAGCTCTCTTCGAACTATACGCAGAATGGCTGGGAGATCGCCCCCGAAGGGTTCCATGCCGTGCTCACCAACGTGTATCGCCGCTACGGCAAGCCGATCGTCATCTCGGAGAACGGGATCGGCACGCAGAGCGAGCAGAAAAAAATCCGATACTTCCGCGAGCATGTGAACCAGATGCGCCGGGCGATGAACGACGGGGTGGACATCCGCGGGTATTTCCCCTGGACCCTCATCGACAACTACGAATGGGCCGAGGGCTATGCCGCTAACTTCGGGCTCGCTTCCTTAGATAAGAAAACCATGCGGCTCGTCATCCAGCCCTCGGGAGAGTGGTTCAAAAATTTCGTCAAGGCCAACCCTGAGCCCTGATCGTTCGGGCGAACCGCTCGCCTGGCACGTCGCCCCCAACTCACTTTACTCCCTTTGGGGCTGGATTCGCAGACGCGCCCTGTTCTGGCGAAGAATTCTGACAAAGTGCTTGTCCTAGGCGCATCGCATTCCGTAAAACCCCAAGGCTCATGCAACAGCCAACACCTGCCCCGCTCGTCACAGAAACCAAGATTGTTCTCTCAGATCCTACCGCTTTGGGCGTATTTGGGCTTTCGATGGTGACCTTTGTTGCCGCTTCCCAGAAGATGGGGTGGACCACTGGATTTACGTATCTGATCCCTTGGGCGCTCTTTCTGGGCTCCATCGCGCAGGTTTGGGCCTCCACGATTGATTTTCGGAAGAACAACTACTTTGGGGCGATCGTGCTTGGCGCTTACGGGCTGTTCTGGGTGGCTGTGGCCATGCATTGGGCGACGAGCCTGGGGTGGTTTGGAAAAGTTGCGGACAATGCCGACCCGCGGCAGCTCGCCTTCGCGTGCATCGGCTACGGGATCTTTTCGCTTTTCATCATGGTGGCATCGTTCGAGGCCAACAAGGTCTTTGCCGTCATCCTGGTGCTGATTAATTTCCTGCTTCCGGCTCTTGCTCTGAGCATCCTGAAGAAAGGCACGCCAGTGGGCGAGATCGCCCATGTGGTCGCCGCCTGGTCGGAGCTGCTGATTTCGCTGTTCGGGTTTTACGCGGCGGGAGCGGTTTTCCTCAACAGCTATTTCGGGCGCACGCTGCTGCCGCTCGGAAAGCCGATGGGATGGATCCGCAAAGGCCCGAGCAAGGTTGCGGTCGGCTGATACCGAATTTCGTCAAGGAGCTCTGCGCTCGCATTCCTGCAGGATCGCCAGCACCCACCCGGTTTTTCCGTCATTCCAGACCGTGGCCACGCGCCTGTCGCGAAGGCCGAGAAGCCCGCGCGGCTGGCACGGCTTGCCGGCGGGCGCGAGCGGAATTTCCTTCCAGCTCCCATTTTAGAAACCTCACCAGGAATAGTGAGCCGTGTAGGTGATCTTGCGTTCCTCGTCCGGTTTCAGCTCGACGCGGAACTCGATCTCATCGGATTTGAGCTTGAGAAATGTGGCGCTTTTTTCGGTGATCTCCCAATTGACACAGCGGTAGAGGTGCTCGACGACACGGATCGTGGCTGGCTCCTTCTTCCGGTTTCGCAGGGTGATCTCAAAGCCCTCGTCCGCGGAGTGGTTTGAGCTATCCACTCTGAAGCTCGTGCGCTTCCGCCCGCCGACGAGGTCGAACGCATCTCCGGTGTAGATCTTGACCAGCTCATCCGACGGCGTGTGGTCGATCTGATTTTCTCCGATGAACTCGATCTGCTGCGCGTCGCTCCGGTAGAACCGGACCCGGCCTTTGGGCAGCGGAATGCCGAGGCCGTTGGATTTCGTGTTCTTGAACTCGCGCATCACCGCGATCTTCGTGACGCTCTGCGAGCCGAATTCCTCGCTCGTCCGGCGGTTGCCGATGTCGTATCCGCGCCAGCGGTTCCAATCAATCGAGACGCCGTCATAAACATAGACCACCTCGGACTTCACTCCCGCCGCCCGCACGAACTCGACCTGCTTCGTCTCGCGGTCGCGCAGCGTGGTCGCGCGCTCTAGCGAGTAGAGGTGGTATTCGTCAAAAGATTTTTCGGTGACTGCGGGTTCGGCTGGTGCCGACATCCCCCTGGCGACGCCCCGATCCATCCTCGCCCAACTGTCCTGCATCCCCGGAGGCGCGAGCTTGTTCACGTCGCCCGCCATGAGCTTGATCCTGGCGTCCGCAAAATCGCGCCCGCTCTGGTTGTCCATCGTGACCCAGCCGACGATGTCGAGGGCATCGCCCTTCTCGGGGGCGACGATGTTGTAGCTCGCCTCCCACGACATCCCTCCCGTGATGTAGCCGAGCTCGGCCTGCGTCTTCAGCGGCTTCGGCGACAGGATTTTCCATGCCAGCTGCGGCTTGAGGATCGTGTCGTCGCCAAGCGAGGGGAACACCGGCTCGCCGGGAAGCCCGAACCGGATTTTTCCCTCCACCTCGATGATCGGCTGCCCTGCCCCGCCGGCATTTGCCATCGCCATCTGGCTCATCGCGTATTGGTTCCCGTAGCGGTTCATCGCCGCGCCTCCGTGCGGGACGTAGCCCGAGCGGATGATCTTCCCCTTCACGACACGATCCGGCTTGTTCGCCTCCCGGACATAAAAATCGATCTCCTTCCCCTCGAAGATCGAGAGCAGGAGCTGCTGGGTGACCGGATCGTTCCGGTAGTTTTGCTCGAGGATTTGGAGGGGGTTGCCGGCCGGATCGCGCAGGATCACCGAGTCCGCCTCGAGATGCACGGTCGCCCCGTCGAACACCACATCGTTGACCCCAGCCTTCAGCTCCAGCGGGATCTGATCGCGCACGACCGCAAAGTTCTTGTTGTAAATCGTCAGCCCCGGCGCAGCCAGCAGCAGGCCCGGTGAAATCACAAGAAGCAGATAGGGAAGGATTCGCATAGGTTCGATAAGTTGAATCAGCAGGCTATCGGAAAGCGGCCATCTATTACAACGTTAAATAGATCGCTCTGGCGTACGGTTGATTCAATAACGCACAAGCCCGACAAAGGCTCGTCTGCCCGAGTGACTGAACATGGGAGCCGCCACCCCGGTGATCTGGAATTGCGGGCACGCCGGAGGGCGTCGAGATGTGCAAAAGCTTATCTGACTGATCGAGAGGTCAACAGAGAAGCCCCCCTTTATTTATGCAAGACCACCCTCACACATGCCCGATAGCCTGCAAAATCCTTCCAGACTCTTCATGGGTGAAGCTGGATCCACGGCGGAGTTTGCTGGCGAGAGTGTATTTGTTGATCCCTGCGAGGCGTGCGAGCTTGGACACGTTGAGGAGCGGAGCAAGGTGATGAATTTCCTCTGCGGCAAGATCGGGGGCCGGTATGGGGTCCTTGTGTTTCCGTGCGCTCGCGAGCCAAAGAGCCGCGGCGTCGTTGATGTTGCTGGCCGCTTTTGCGTAGGATTCTCCGTGGGAGATACATCCGCGCAACGCGGGCACGGTCGCGATATAAGCGGCGTCTTCATCGGACCAGTGGATTTTGATGAGGTATTTCATAATTCAGGTGAGGAGTTCACGGATTTGTTTGACGTAAGCGGGTTTGATTTCGGTTCCGTGGCACGGGAGGCAAATCCGTCGCCCGTCATTGTGGCGATAGACTTGGTGACTGCCGGATCCCAAATCCCAGACAAACCCGGCACGCACGAGCGCTAAGGTCGCCTCGTCAAATCTCACATTCCGGGTTTTCGCCGGATCCATGACTTTTGCGAGGGCTTTGTCTGCTTTGCTCACAAAGAGAGAGATGCACTAAAAATAGTGCAATTGCAAGAAGTATGATGCCCTACATAAAGCAGAACGCCCTGTTTTCGCTTGGTGCGCACGGGATAACACGCTAATGCGATCCGCTCAGTTGAGGATCTCATCTTTCATTTTGTTCGCATGGCTCGTTGCAGGGCTGAAATCCCCGGCTCTTGATGTCAGCGTCATCCTGACTGATGGGTCTCCTGCGGCTGGTGCCACGGCAGTTTCGGTGACGAAGGCCCGGTTTCTGGACGTCCGGGACGGTCGCATCGTGAGCAACTACGGCGACAAGCCGGCGACCGTTGGCGCGGACGGATGGCTCTCCGTCCCGGATGGCGAGCGCGGACGCTGGGTCTTCCTGCATGATGGCGGATGGGCGGACGTGGTGCTTACCCCGGAGGATAAAGAAATCCCACTCAAGCCATGGCAGCAGATCCAGGGGACAGTGGAGGAAAGCATCCGTCCCAAAGGGGCGGTGCGGATCGCCCTGTCCTTGGCTGATCCGCTGGTTTCCCGAAGCAGCGAACTCGGAACCGTGTATTGGACCTGCGAGGCGGCAGCCGGGGATGACGGTAGCTTTGTGCTGAAAAATGTTCCCTCCGGCACCGGTCTTCTCGGGCTGGTGCATGAGGAAAAAACCGGGAGCCAAACTCAGCGTTGGAAAGATTATCCCACAAGAATCTCGGTTCCCGACGGAAGCCCGGTGCGGATTGGCGCGAGTGGAATCAAGGTTCGCGGACGGCTGGCTGGCCAGGCAGCGCCCGCTCTTGTGGCTCTCTTCGACCGCAGCGGCAACGGGCCGCCGCGCTTCGGGCTCACCGCCGCCGATGGGGCGTTCGAGATTCCCGGCATGCCTGCTGGCGATTTCCGCATCGTGATCCGGCCGGCCGAAAGGTTCGACAGCAAGTTTCATATCCAGAGGGATTTTCAAGTTCCAGCGGGCGGCCAACCGCTCGACCTAGGCGATTTCCCGGCCGTGGAATCATCGCCGAAGGTCGAGATCTACGAGCAGGTGGAATACCCGGAAGGATTGGTCGAGCGCGTGCGGGAAGCGGCATCAAAACAGTGCGGCCGCCCGATCCACAAAATCTGGCTCGGGCAGTTGGGCCATCCGATGAGCGTCTGGGGGGCCAGAGTGACTTTCGAACCCGAGCCGATCGATGGCACCCACGCGGTCGCCCGCACATTCATCGTCCAAATTCCCAGCGAAATGATCAGGAAGTTCTACCCGAACTTCGACACGGAGGGCTACGGATGCCGGTTCACCGAAGGAGAGTTTTTCCAGCCGAGGCTGCTCGAGGAAAACGTGCGCGCCTTCCCCCTGGCCACGCAGACGCTCCATCTCAAAATTGAAGAGCCGATGGATTACGACACGGCCTTCGCGCTCCTGAAAGCCATCGAAGCAGGCACATGGAAACCCAAGCGAACAGCATCGACCACGCGAAAAAACAAGGATGGCAGCATCTCCTGGGGCTTCTCGGCAGGTTCGGGAGGCAGTACCTCCCCGGATGACCTGCCGAGGATCGATTCGATCCGCCGCGAAAAATCCGATGGCCCGATCGAAGTTCAGACCCGCGAACGGGATTTCGGCGGAAAATTGATAGAGTTCGAGAGCCGGAACGGCGAGTTCATTTTGATGAGTTGCGGACACTGGGTCGCGTAGCTCCCGCACCGCACGAAGCGCGCTCGCCCGACCTTCTGAAGTTCGTGGCTTATCGGGCATGCGCGTCGAGAGCTGGACGCAGGGCGTGCGGCGCGACAAACGGTAGATCAAGGGAGGCAGCCCGCCCTCGGGCTGCTCAGCAAGGCGGCCGGGGGCGACCGCCCTCCATTCATTGCGCTGACGCGCGGATCAGGGAACCATGTAGCTCATTGACTGGGAAGCGGGTTTCTGAGCCAATCCTTCCTGATGAAACTATTGCGTCTCCTCGCGTGCTGCTCCTTCGGAATCCTTTCGGCCCTAGCGAAGGATAGCCCGCCGGCAGACACCGGCAGGCCAGTTCCCTATCGTGTTGGGGAATGGTTGCCATCCGACCAGAAAGCGACCGACCAATGGGCCAAGAAACTTGTCGATGAGACAGGCGGCCAACCTGCGCCGCTGCTGCCGGCTGTCCAGGAGCTCAAGGAACTGATTGAGGGGGACCCTGAGCTATTCATGCTCTTCACTCAGATGTTTGCGCAGGTTCCGAGCAAGCGCCCCTACCTGAACGACCCGACCGGCAAGCCGGGGGTTCGCGATTATGTCCACATGCTGCATCTCCTCAACAGCATCCTGACCAAGGCGCCTGCTTTCGACCAAACGGGCCTTGTCGGGTTTCCCATCAACGCCATCCTGGACTGGCCCATGGGCACGCCGGCTGGCTCTGCCGCTTTCCTCAACGAAAAGGTGAACCGCCAGCTAAAGAAGATTCTCAATCAATGGGCCTTATTCTTGTCCTCCAAAGAATCTCTTTCCGCGCTCAGCACTGACCCGAAAACCGGTTGGCTGGGGAGGGATGCCTTGAAGGCGATGCCGACGCTTGCTGAGGATTTTCAATGCGACCCCACTGCGCCGTTCTACGGATTCTCGTCATGGGACGACTTCTTCACCCGCCAGTTCAAGGAAGGGAAGCGCCCTGTGGCCAGCCCGGAGGACGATTCCGTCATCGCCAATGCCTGCGAGTCCGCCCCCTACCGGCTTGTCAAAGGGGTGAAGCAGCAAGATCTTTTCTGGATCAAAGCTCAGCCCTACTCGCTAAAATACATGCTCGCAGGCGACCCTCTGGCCGGGCAGTTCGACGGGGGGACCATCTACCAGGCTTTCCTGAGCGCGCTCAGCTACCACCGGTGGCACAGCCCGGTTTCCGGGACGATCGTGAAAACGCGCGTCGTGGATGGATCCTACTACGCGGCGGCGCTATCTGCAGGATTTGATCCCGCCAGCCCGAACGAATCCCAGGCCTACATCACGAATGTCGCAACCCGCGCAATTGTCTTTATTCAGGCCGACAATCCAGCCATCGGCCTGATGGGCCTGGTCTTTGTCGGCATGGCCGAGGTGTCGTCCAACGAGGTTACCGTCAAAGAGGGGCAGCATGTCGCCAAGGGCGAGCAGCTGGGGATGTTCCATTTCGGTGGCTCCACCCACTGCTTGCTTTTCCGGCCGCAGACAAAATTGAAATTTGACCTCCACGGGCAGCAGCCTAGCCTCAACTCGGAGAATATCAAAATCAAGGAGCGGATTGCCACGGTTGAGGAACGCTAGACAGAAGTTCCCAAGGCGAAAATGCAATGACACCCCGGGTGCAGGACAAATTTCTGATGAATCAGGAGAGGTGATTGCTCGGAAAACTGTTTGAAAGAACGCAGGGCATGGAGCCACAACGTGGCTGGATCTTGGAGCCCAGGGTTGCGAAGCTACCCTGGGTATATGGCAGCCCATATATCAACCCTGAAGGGGTTGCCTCAGTATTTCTTTCACCAGATCGGCTTGAGAAACGTTGCGATCCAACTGGATCAAAATGTGGACATGGTCATCGGCTGCTGGAAAAGGCAAAGAGCATTCCCAGAGTTGCGCCGTAGATCGCCCCTCGCCACCAGGTCGAGAGCAGCGGGCACGCTCCAGAAGCGCACCGGCCGAAATGCCCAACCGACGCTCCAACCGCCCCGCCAATCAGTATGGGAGCAAGAAAAAGGCTCATCTCGCGGCCTCCTGCGGGGAGAGGGTCGGGCCGGCGAAGAGCCGCTTGGCGATAAACAGGGCGGCGACGATGGCGGCGAGGATGATCAGCGCTTTCATAGGCGGGGGCCGTTGGTTTTGCGGTAGGCGGCGTAGTAGAGGACCGGCACGGCCATCCGGCTGATGAGCAGCGAGGCGATTTCACCGGCCATGAGCGAGATCGCGAGGCCTTGGAAGATCGGGTCGAAGAGGATCACCCCTGCGCCGACAACGACCGCCATCGCTGTCAGAAGCATCGGGCGGAACCTCACGGCGCCCGCATCGACGACGGCCTCGGCGAGAGGCATCCCCTCGCGAAGCCGAAGCTCGATGAAGTCGACCAGGATGATCGAGTTGCGAACGACGATTCCTGCGCCGGCCATGAACCCGATCATCGAGGTCGCGGTGAAGAACGCCCCAAGAAGCCCGTGGGCGGGCAGGATGCCAACAAGCGAGAACGGGATCGCAGCCATCACGATCAGCGGAGTCAGGAACGAGCGGAACCAGCCGACCATCAGCACGTAAATGAGGACGAGCACGGCGGCAAAGGCGGTCCCGAGATCGCGGAAGACCTCGATCGTGATGTGCCACTCGCCATCCCATTTCATCGAGGGCTGGTCGCCGGTGAAGGGCAGCGTGGAATTGTAGATCTGGAATTCCTCACCGTTGCCGCCGAACTCGCGGGTGTCGATCTTCGCGAGCGCGGCGTTCATTTTCAGGATCGCGTAAACCGGGCTTTCAATCGTCCCTGCCACATCTCCGATGACGTATGTCACGGGCATCAGGTTTTTGTGGTAGATGCTCTTGTCTGCGATCGTTTTTTCGATGCTCACCAGCTCGCGCAGGGGGATGAGCGGGGTTTCTCCGGAGGCTCCGGGCTCGGGGAGGGCGTTCGCATCGCCTGACCGCACGCGGAGCGCAAGAAGCTCCTCAGGGGTGACGCGGGAGGAGCGCGGCAGCTCGAGCGTGATGTTCACGTCGTCCTTCTCCCTCGGGAGGTGGAGCAGGTCGATGGACCGGCCGCCGACGGCGATCTGGAGCGTCTGAGAGATTGTCTCGGCGCTGATGCCGTTGAGCGAGGCCTTCTCCTTGTCGATGACGAACTTCGCTTTCGGCTGGTCGGCTTCAACATACCAATCGATATCGACCACGCCGTCCACGCCTTTGAATATCCCGCGCACCTTATCCGCCAGCTTCAGGCGGGCTTCTTCGGTCGGCCCGTAGATTTCGGCGACCAGGGTTTGCAGGACCGGCGGCCCGGGCGGCACTTCGGCCACGGCGACCCGCGCGCCGAATTTCTCCGCAATCGCCGCGATCCGCGGGCGGATCCGCTTGGCGATGTCGTGGCTTTTCGCTTTCCGCTCGCCCTTCCCGACAAGGTTCACCTGGATGTCGGCGACATTCGCGCCGCCGCGCATGAAGTAGTGGCGCACGAGCCCGTTGAAGTTGAACGGGGAAGAGACCCCGGCATAGACTTGGTAGTCTCTGACTTCGGGCTCGTCGCGCACCGCTGCTGCCATCTCCAGGGCGGCCTGGGCGGTGCGCTCCAGGGCGCTGCCCTCCGGCATGTTCAGGATGATCTGAAACTCGCTCTTGTTATCGAACGGCAGCATCTTCACCTTCACGAACCCGATGCCGACCAGCGCCATCGCGGCGAGCAGAAGCCCGACGATCGCCGCGAGAAATGTCCAGCGCCAGCGGGCATGCGAAAGCAGCGGCCCCATGATCCGGCGGTAAAGCCGCGTAAAAAAATCCTCTTCATGCTCGAAGTGCGAGCGGGCGGAGTCATCTCCCTGAGCTGCGGGTGCCGCGCCACCTTTCGCCCGCTTGAGAATCCGGATCGCGGCCCACGGGGTCACGATGAATGCGATGGCCAGAGAAAATAGCATCGCCGCGCTCGACCCAATCGGGATCGGGCGCATGTAAGGCCCCATGAGCCCGCCGACGAATGCCATGGGCAGGACGGCCGCGATCACCGCGAACGTGGCAAGGATGGTCGGGTTGCCGACCTCATTGACCGCTTCGATGGCAATCTCCGCTCCGCTGCGGCACCTGTTGTGGGGCAGATGATAATGCCGGACAATATTTTCGACCACGACGATGGCGTCATCAACAAGGATGCCGATCGAGAAGATCAGCGCAAAGAGCGTGATCCGGTTCAGCGTGTAGCCATAAAGATAGAAAACCAGCAGCGTCAGGGCGAGCGTGCAGGGGATCGCAATCCCGACGATGATTGACTCCCGCCAGCCGAGCGTCAGCAGGACCAGCACCGATACGCCGACGATGGCGATCAGCATGTGGAAAAGAAGCTCGTTCGATTTCTCCGCAGCCGTCTCCGCGTAGTCGCGGGTGACGGACGCCGTCACGTCCAGCGGGATCAGCGTGCCTTTCAGCAAGTCCACTTTTTTTAAGACGCTGTCCGCGACGTCGATCGCATTCACGCCCGGACGCTTCGCGACGGTGATCGTGACGGCTGGTTCTTCGGGGTTCGACTTGTCGCCGTAGAAGACGTAGTTGGAGGCCTCCTCCGCTCCGTCCACGATGTCCGCCACATCGCGAAGGTAGATCGGTGTTCCCTCGAATACGCCAGCGACCACATTGCCCACATCTTCCGCGCTCTGGAGGAATGCGCCGGTTTCGATGACGAGCTCGCGGTTTTCTGTCGTGAGCCCCCCAGAGGTGAATTGCCGGTTGGCCTGACGCAAAATGGGGATGAGCCCGGCCGGTGTCAGGCCGCGCGAGGCGAGCCGTGTCGGATCGAGCAGGATTCGCAATTCGCGGCGGGCTCCGCCGAGGATCTTTGTCTCGGCGACCATCGGGACCTGCTTGATGGCGTCATCGACCTCTGCGGCAAGGCGCCTCAGAGTCAGATGGTCATAGTTTTTGCTGTGCAGCGTCAGCGCCAGGATCGGGACGTCGTCGATCGACCTCACCTTGATCAGCGGCTGCGTCACGCCGTGCGGCAGGATATCAAAATTCGCCTGCAGCTTCTGGTTGAGCCGGACGATGCTCTGCTCGGCATCCGACCCGACGATGAACCGGACGATGACGAGGCTCTGTCCCGGGCTGGATGTCGAGTAGATGTATTCCACGCCCGGGATCTCCCAGAGAAGCTTTTCCATCGGGCGTGTGACGCGCTCCTCGATTTCCTTCGAGCCGGTTCCCGGCATGGAGACGAGCACGTCAATCATCGGCACCTTGATCTGCGGCTCCTCCTCGCGCGGCAGGAGCGCGACCGCCGCCACGCCGAGCAGCACGGACGTGACCATGATCAGCGGCGTCAGCTTGGAGCTGATGAACGCCCGGGCGATCCTCCCCGCGATGCCGAGGGGCTCGCTCATGGCCGGACCTCGATGGGTTGCCCGTCCGCGAGGTCGGCGGCGCCTTCCGTGATGACCTGCTCGCCGGCGTTGACGCCCGAGACAATTTCGATCTCCTCCGCGATCGGCTTCCCGGTTTTTACGATCCGCAGCTGGGCATTCTTCCCGTTGCGGATGAAGACCAGCTCCATCTGCCCGCGCCGGAAAATGGCGGAGGCCGGGACGCGGAGGACGGATGTTTCGGATACCGGAATGGCGACGCGTCCAAACTGTCCGGTTCGCAATCCCGGAGTGGCTGGAAGATCGAGTTTGACCAGAAGCGTGCGGCTGTTCGGATCGGCGGTGGGAGACATTTCCCGCACGACGCCTTCCAGCTCGTTGGGCCCGATGCGAACCATGAGCTTCGAGCCCAGGGCAACCCTGTCGATGATGGCCTCTGGCACGGCCGCTTCGAGGCGCAGGGCGGCAGGGTCCTCCATCTCGACAAGCGGCTTTCCGGGGGTGGCGAGGTCGCCGACGTCGGCGAGCTTGCGGGTGATGATGCCGTCGAATGGAGCGGTCACTTTTGCGTAGCCAAGCATCGTCTCGGCTTCGATCACCGCAGCCCGGGCGACCCGCGCTTTCGATTCGGCGCCCTCAAACTCCTGCTGGGTGATCACCCGCTTGGCAAGCAGGTCTGTGAAGCGCTTCAAATCCTTTTCGGCCTGATCCCGGACCGGGGTTGCCTGGTCGAGCCTGGCCCGGATCTCCCGGACATCGAGCTGGGCGAGGAGCTCGCCCGCTTGGACCTGCTGGCCGGGCGTCACGAGCATCTTGTCAATCCGCCCGCTCACCTTCGATTCGATGGCCGACCGCAGCTTCGGTTTCACAGTGGCCACAACCTCCTCGCTGGCAAGATGCGGCTTTTTCTCAATCGTCTGAATGCGGACTGCAACCGGCGGCATCGCCTCGCGGGCCGGCTCATGCTTCTTTCCGCAGCCAGCCGCCGCGACGGCGAGGGCAACGATGAGGGGGGCGGCTGCCTTGTAGGATGTGTTCATGATCGGATGTTTGATGCGGCTTCGATGAGGTCGTGGGTGAGGTATCCTCCGGGGAGGTTTTTGACCTGAAACCCATGCTGCATGAGCAGGCGGGCCGCGTAATACCCGCGCTGTCCGACGCGGCAGTAGAGCCAGAGCTCCCGGTCGCGCGGAAGCTCGCCGAGACGTGCCCGCAGCTCGTTGAGCGGAAGGTTGATGGCTCCGGCAATGTGCCCCTCCTCGAATTCGTCGGGGTCACGCACATCCACGAGCATCGCGGAGCCGGGGAGGAGCTCCTTCCAGTCTGCCAGCCGGAGATCTCCCCGCAGGGAATTCGCTGCGATCATGCCGGCAAAGTTCACTGGATCTTTTGCGGCGCCGAATTGCGGCGCGTAGCAAAGCTCCGACTCTTCGAGGTCGTAGACCGTCCCCCCGAACTGGATGGCGGTCGCGATGACGTCGATCCGCCTGTCAACCCCCTCCTCGCCGACGGCTTGGGCTCCAAGGATTCGCCCATCGGATTTGCGGAAGATGAGCTTCAAGTTGATCGGCTTCGCGCCGGGGTAATAGCCCACGTGGTTCGAGGGGTGGAGATAGACTTTTTCGTAGTCCGTGATTCCCGCCCGCAGGAGGCTTTTCTCGCTTGCGCCGGTGCTGGCGACAGCGAGCCCAAAGACCCCGCAGATCGCCGTCCCCTGGACGCCGCGGAACTTGGAATCGCGCCCGCAAATCACATCGGCGGCGGTGCGCCCCTGCCGGTTCGCAGGTCCGGCGAGCGGGATCAAACACGATTCCCCGGTGACCGCATCCTTGACTTCGACCGCATCTCCGACCGCCCAGATGTGCGCGTCGCTCGTGCGCATCTGATCATCCACCCGGATCCCGCCGCGCGCGCCGATCTCAAGCCCGGCGGCCTTCGCCAGCGCATTTTCCGGCCGGACCCCGATCGCCAGGATGACGAGGTCGCCGGCGTGGCGCGCGCCGGATTTCGTCTCCACGACAAGCTGTCCGCCTTGCTGCTCAAACCCGGCGACCCCGTCGCCGAGCGCCACCTTGATCCCATGCTTTTCAAGATGTTGCTGGACCGGTTTGGCCATCTCGGGATCGAGCGGGGGCATCACCTGGTCCAGCATTTCGACGACCGTTACGGAGAGCCCCCGATGCACAAGGTTCTCCGCCATTTCCAGCCCGATGAATCCCCCGCCGACAACGACAGCGCTCTTTGCCGACTTCCCGTCGATCCACGCACGAATGTGCCGGCTGTCCGGAACCGTCCGCACCACAAAAATTCCCGGAAGATCAATGCCGGGGAGGGGAGGGCGCACCGCTGCGGCTCCCGGCGAGAGGACCAGCGCGTCGTAGGTTTCGCGATAGGTCCTGCCGGTGGAGAGTTCCTTCACCTCGATCTCCCTTGCCTCGCGATCAATCGCGATGGCTTCGTGCTCCGTGCGAACTTCGATGGCGAAGCGATCCCGGAACAGTGCCGGATTGGCGACGAGGAGCTTGGCCTCGTCCGTAATCACGCCGCCCACGTGGTAGGGCAGGCCGCAGTTCGCGAACGAAACATAGGGGCCGCGGTCGAGTATGAGAATCTCCGCCGCCTCATCCATTCTCCGGCACCGGGCCGCGCAGGAAGCCCCGCCCGCGACACCGCCGACAATCACAATCCGTTTTTTTCTCATCGAATGCGTTTCCCAATCAGGCTGCGCAGCACGATTTCTTTGCGTCCGACTGGCTCTGGTTCCACGGCATTTTTGCGATGACCGACCGCATGGGACAAATCCCGCTGAGGCCCGCAAAGATGAGCCCGCACCCTGCGAACGCCGACAGCCAAATCCATGCCGGGTTGAGGAAGAAGGAAAGCAGAACGCCTGTCAGGACGATCAATCCGATGGTCAGCTGCAGCTGGCGGTCGAGGGGGAGCACGGCACGTTTCCCGCGCTCAACCGGAAATCCAGCGTCCGCCCAAGCCTGGGTGCCACCCTCGACAACCAGGCAGTCCTTCATCCCGACCGCTGCAAATTTCTCCGCCGCCTTTTTCGCGCGGACTCCGCTGTGGCAAAGAATATGGATCGTGGTGGCCTCGCCGGATTTGTCGCGGCCGGCAAGAACCCCTGCGCAATCCAGGGTGTCCAGAGGCATCGAACGTGCTCCCGGCACATGGATGGCTTCGAATTCTGCCGGGGTCCGGACATCGATCAGGGTGAGCGGGTTCCCGGCTGACATGAGGCTTTTCAGTTCGTTGATGGAGATGGCTTTCATAGGTGTGGTGTGGTTTGTTGATGGAAGGAAATGCGAAACGGAGAGAGCTGTTCAGCGAAGGGATTCCCGCGCCTCGCGGATCTCTTCGAGGCAGTGAAAGACCTTGGTCACGCACGGCGCACCCAGGCGGTAAAAGACCTGCTGCCCACGCTTCTCATCGACGACCAGCCCGACGTTCCGAAGCACGGAAAGATGGTTCGATACCGTCGAAGAGTCGCTGCCGACCATCCGTGTCAAATCCGAAACGCACTGCTCCCCTCCAGATAGAACATCGACAATCAGCAGCCGGCTCGAATGCCCGAGCGCCTTGAATACATCCGCTCCGCTGCGATATTCGCGTGGAGAATGGCGGGAAATGCCGGAGGACGTTTTCATATTTTGCAATATGGCAATACATCGAATTCTTTGTCAAGGGGGATTTTTGTTCACGGCAATTTTTCCCCAGGGCGAAACCTTTGACGGGCGAGGCGAGGATGAGAATACCTATTGGATGTGGATACTTCTTATCCGGCAGATGCGGATACGGCACCTTCGCCGCCGATTGAATTTTCTGCCTCCGCAATGATCTCTGGGAGAAGGGGATCAACAAAGTCCGGCACGTAGCCTTCTTCTGCCAAGAGATCTTCGTCGAGTTCCTTTTGAAAGCCGTCGTCCCCGACGCCAAACCGAACGTCGCATGCGATTTTTTTGGCTGCATGCACAAGCACGATGAGCGGACGATTCGGCCCCTGGACGGAGCGCGGTTTGGGATAATACGCAACGACCTGAACCAAGGGAATCGGAAAGTTCCACTTGCGGAGGAGGGCTGCCGCCACTTCGGTATGGTCAAAACCAAACACCTCGCGCTCGAGCACTCTCCAGCTGCGGCCGGACTCCTCCTGAAGCTTCCGAACCTTATCGAAGTGCTGCCCGCAGGCGTGGGCCATCCCCAGCTTGCCGATGTCGTGCAGGAGCCCGGCAGTATAGACATCCTTTGGATCCATCCCTCCGCGCTTCCTGGCGAGGGTTTCGGCGGCGATGGCGACGATGAAGGAATGGGTGCATAAATCACCGGGAGCCCAGCCGTAGCCTTCGACTGGAGCGGACATCCACCTTCCGACTAGGCCACGGGCCATCAGTTTGTAAATCTCGTTGCTGCCGAGGCGCAGGAAAGCTTCGTCGAGCGAGTTGCACTTGGTTCCCCGGAAGTAGGCAGAATTGGCTAGGCGGAGAATCGCGGCAGTCGACCCAGGATCCCTCGAAACCAGGGCGATCAGCGAGGAAGAAACAACTTCCGGCTGATTCATGAGGGATATGATCTGCGGGAGCAAATCCGGCGCGCAGGGAAGGGAAGCCGTTTTTTCGCAGACAAATTCGAGTGAAAGATTGGAGATCATGAAAAGAAAAATGAGGTGCCAAGGGTTGGGGCTTGCCAGTTTTTTTTGCGTTTTGCTTGAAAAGATCCTCCCCGGGAAACACTGTTTTCAAACCGGCAGAAGCTGGAAATATCGCATGCAATGCGAGTGTGATCTAAACTCTACGTGTTGGTTGTGGAGGTTTCAACTTCGAAGTGGAGAGGGTTCCCGCTTTTTCCCCCTGGATCGCATGGCCTGCCCGGCTTGTAGCGGAAGAGAAAACCAGATGGCGATGGAATAATACAGGAATGCGGGCGTTTCTGTGGTCCTTCGGATTGCCTGGCGCGAATAAGTGGATATTTTTGGATCAAATTCAAAAATCAGATCGTGAAACAGAAGATTCTTATCGTCGATGGACACAGCATGATCTTCCAGTGGCCGAAGCTCGCTGGAAGATATGGCGCGCATGGCGCGGCGGTGCGGGAATCTCTCGTCCGCATGCTGACCCTGCTGCAGGACTGTTCGGATTGGACGGTTGCGGTCGTCTTCGACGGCGCGGGCGAGAAGCCATCCGCCGGAGACGAGTCGACCGCGATCAAGGTCTTCTATTCGAAATCCGGCCAGACCGCCGACTCGATCATCGAGCGGCTTGCCGCAAAGTATGCGCAAGATTTTGATGTGACCGTCGCCACCGACGACCGCCTCGAACGCCTGACTGCCGAATCGTTTGGTGCGGTCTCGATCTCCTCTCGACAGTTGGAATCGGAGATCCAAGCTGCGGAGCGGGCGGTCCAGCAGGAAATCCTGCAGATCAATCGGCGTCCGCTGGGGCATTAAAACCAATCCCGGCCAGTGACGGCGGGGTTTGCTGCTGCGATTCGCGGCTTGCCAAAGCCAGCAGGCGAGCTTATGAAGGATCTCCAATGGCAGCAGCAAACGACCTCCGCAAGGGCATGGCGATCCGGTACAACGGAAACCCTGCCATCGTCCTCGACGTTCAACACCGCACGCCCGGAAACCTCCGCGCGTTCGTGCAATGCATCATCCGCTACATCGGCACAGGGAAATCCGCAGATATCCGGTACTCCTCGACGGAGAAGGTGGATCTGGTCGACGTCAACCGGCAGCAGCTGGAATTCAGCTACGCCGACCACCAGGGGTTCCATTTTATGGATCCGGAAAACTTTGAGACGATCACCCTGCAGGGCGAGCTTGTTGCGGATGCGAAGGGATACCTTGTGGAGAACCTGAAGGTGGAAGTCCTCAGCATCGAAGGCCGGCCGGCCCAGGTCATCCTGCCCTCCTCGGTGACGCTCAAAGTGACGGAATCCGCCGATGGGATCCGCGGGGATTCCGCAAACAACGTCCAGAAGCCGGCGACGCTTGAGACCGGAAAAATCATCAATGTTCCGCTCTTTATCAAGGAAGGTGAGATGATTAAAATCAGCACCGCCGACGGGTCCTACCTGGGGCGGGCCTGAGAAGCCGTGGCCGGAAGTCGCCGCTCCAAGCGCAAGCCTGCCGGGCTTCACGCCTCGATCGCCGGAGCGATCCCGGAGCGAGTCCCCACCCGATGGGTGAAATTTTTTGTCGGGCTTTTCCTTCTTCCTGCGGCCGGGATCCTGACCCAGACGTTTTTTACCGCGTTCGCTCGCGCGACCGTCCACGATGCGTTCTGGATCACCGAGGAATTCTGGTTCTTTTTCCTGGGTGCGGACCTCTGGCTGGTCACATTTTTTTGCCTGCCGCGCCCGTTGTGGATTTATGTCTTCGGCCACGAGCTGACCCACGCGCTCTGGGTCTACCTGATGGGCGGGCGGGTCCACCGGTTCCAGGTGACGAAGTCGGGCGGGCACATCCTCACCGATAAGACGAATACCTGGATCGCGCTCGCCCCGTATTTTTTTCCGATCTACAGCTTGCTCGTGATCCTGGCCTATGGTTGCGCTGGGATCTTCACCGATGTCGCACCCTACTCCAGGTGGCTGTACGGGGGGATCGGCTTCACCTGGGCCTTCCACCTTTCGTTTACGTTTTGGATGATCCCCAAAGGCCAGCCCGACCTCGCGTATGGCGGAACGTTCTTCTCTCTGGTTCTCATCTACCTTCTCAACCTCTCCCTCCTCGCGGTTCTTCTCATCATCGCCGCTCCAGGGGTTTCGTGGAGGGGGTTTGGCTGCGAGCTCCTCGCGAACGCCTCCGGCTTTTCCTGCCTCCTCATCCGCCTCGTTGCAAAGCTCTGATCATGCCGACACTTGCCACCACCGTTGACGGGCTCAAGCTCCCGAACCCTTTCCTGGTTGCCTCCGGGCCGCCCGGGACAAATCTGAATGTCATCTCACGCGCGCTCCGCGAAGGTTGGGGAGGGGTTGTGGCCAAGACCGTCAGCCTCGATGCGTCGAAGGTTGTCAACGTCTCCCCGCGCTACGCAAAGCTCCATGCCTCCGATGGCAAAGAGGTGATCGGGTGGGAAAATATCGAGCTCATCAGCGACCGCCCGCTCCCGCTCTGGCTCGAGGATTTCAAAAAATGCAAGGACGAGCACCCGGACGGCGTGCTGATCGCCTCGATCATGGAAGAGCTCCGGAAGGATGCGTGGGCGGAGCTTGTCGAGCGGTGCCAGGATGCGGGGGTAGACGGGTTCGAGCTGAACTTCTCATGCCCGCACGGGCTGCCCGAGCGGAAAATGGGGTCGGCGATGGGGCAGGATCCCGGGATTCTTGAAGAGGTTTGCGGGTGGGTGATGGCGTCTGCAAAAAAGCCGGTATGGGCGAAGATGACCCCGAACATCACGCGCATCGAGGATCCCTCGCGCGCCGCCCTGAAGGCCGGCTGCCACGGGATCAGCGCGATCAATACGATCCGCAGCGTCATGGGGGTGAACCTCGAAACGCTTCGCCCGGAGCCCACCGTCGAGGGCTTCTCAACTCCCGGGGGATACTCCTCCATCGCGATCCGGCCGATCGCCCTGCGGATGTGCATGGAAATCGCAGCCCTCATCAAAAGCGAATTTCCCGGGCGCTCGCTCTCGGGGATCGGCGGGATCGAGCGAGGATCGCACGCGGCGGAATTTCTCCTCCTCGGCGCGGATACCGTGCAGGTTTGCACCGGAGTGATGAAATTCGGCTGCGGCATGATCAGGCACCTCCAGGACGATCTGCTGGCTTTCATGGAGAAGCACGGGTTTGAAACGCTCGAGGATTTCAAGGGCCACAGCCTCCAGTATTTTACCACCCACGCGGACCTGGTCGAGAAGCAGCGCGCCCGCAATGGGGTTCAAAAAATGGCAGCACATGCCGATGGTGACTGGGCTGGCGACCGGCTCGTCGAGCAGTCGCGTGCGCTGGCGGAGCACCAATGAGATGATTGTCCCTGTCCCACTTCCTCGCGCGCCTTACGACGTCCATGTCGGCGCTGGCCTGCTCTCCATGGCGGGCGGGCTGGCGGCCTCGGTGCTGAAGCCCTGCCGCTGCGCCATCATCACGGATTCCCATGTCGGACCGCTCTACGCACAACGCGTCGAGAGCTCGCTGCGGGAGGCCGGATTCGAAGCCGTGACGCTCGTCTCCCCGGCCGGAGAAAGCTCGAAGTGCATGGTCGAGGCCGCATCGCTGTGCGACCGCATGATCTCCGCCGGCCTCGACCGAAGCTCGTGCCTCGTCGCTCTGGGCGGCGGAGTGGTGGGCGACCTCGCGGGGTTCGTTGCCTCGATCTATTTCCGAGGCATCCCGTTCCTGCAGATCCCGACGACGGTGGTCGCGCAGGTGGACAGCTCGGTCGGCGGAAAGACCGGAGTCAATGCGGCGGGAGGAAAAAATCTGATCGGTGCATTCCACCAGCCCAGGGCGGTCCTCGCCGATACCGACACGCTTGCGACCCTCCCCGAGCGCGAGTTCAACGAGGGGTTCGCGGAAATTATCAAGCATGCCGCCATCCGGGATTTTTCCATGCTCGACGCGCTCGATGACCTGCCGGCCCTCGTGGCGCGAAATGTTGCGATCAAGGCAAAGATCGTTGCGGAGGACGAATTTGAAACCTGCGGAACCCGCGCCCTGCTCAACTTTGGCCATACGATCGGGCACGGGATCGAGAACGCCGCCGGCTACGGACGCTTCCTCCATGGGGAAGCGATCTCGCTCGGGCTCGTCGCCGCGTGCCGGCTCTCCGTCGAGAAAGCCGGCCTCTCCCAGGCGGACTCGGACAGGATCCTCTCCGCGCTCGCCCGCTATAAGCTCCCGCTCACCCTGCCCGATGACATCCCGGCGGAATCCATCTTTTCTGCCATGCAGAAGGATAAAAAGTTCCATCGGGGGGCCGTCCGGTTTGTCCTGCTCCACGGTCCGGGCGAAGCCTTTGTCTCCGAGGCCGTGACCGGAGAGGACATCCTTCGCCAGATCCTGGCGCTCCGGAGCCCGGTGGGCGCCGCGGTTTCCGCCGCCTGACGCGCGCCTAATTTTCCATTGCCCTGGCGTTGCGGCCTTCCCTGCCACGGAGCCGGAGGAGGATCGGGAGGCCTGGGTATTCCCATTTCTCTCGGATCCGAGCGCAGAGGTAGTTGACGTAGCTGTCCGGCAGGAGGCTGGGATCGTTGACGAAGAGGATGAACTGCGGGGGCTTGATTGCGGCGCGGCCGGTCTCGTTCACCTGCGTGATGTAGAGAAGCTTGAACCGGCGGTTCCCCTTGATTGCCGGAGCCTGCCGCTCGATCGCGGCGCGGAGGACGCGGTTGAGCTCCCCGGTCCCTGCCCGGCGGGTCGAGTGCTGGCGGACCTTTTCGACCGTCGTAAATAGCCTGCGGACGTTTTCTCCGGTGAGCGCGGAAAGGACGACCACCGGGGCGTAATCTAAAAAGAAGAGCTCCCGCCGGACCCGGGAGACATGCTCCCGGACAAGCTCCGCATCCGGCTCCCCGGCCGGTGCCACAAGATCCCACTTGTTCAGCGCAATGACCGCCGGCTTGTTCGCCTGCTGGATCAGGCCAGCAATCTTTTTGTCCTGCGATGTGACTCCGCATGTCGCATCAATCACCAGAATGTTCAAATCTGCGCGCCGGATGGTTTTTTCCGAACGCATGACGCTGAAGACCTCGACCGAGGTGTTGTGCCTCGACCGGTGGCGGATCCCTGCCGTGTCGCAGAGGATGTAGGGCTTGCCATCGCGCTCGGTGGCGACGTCCACAGAGTCGCGCGTCGTGCCAGGGATATCGCTGACAATCGTGCGCTTGTCCTCCAGAATCGCATTCACCAGCGAAGATTTTCCGACGTTCGGGCGTCCGACCAGCGCGAGCTTCGGAGCGTCATCCGGCTCCTCCTGCCCGCCCTCGCCCTCTGGAAGAATCGACTCGATCGTCGAGACAAGATCCGCGATCCCCCGCCCGTGCGCGGCGCTGACGGATAGGCTATGAGCAAACCCGAGCCGCGCGAACTCATCCGCCCGCCCCTCGTGCTCCTCGATATCCACCTTGTTCACCACGAGCACGACCGGGCGGCCGGATGTGCGGATCATCGCCGCCAGATCCGCATCGAGCGGGGTGACCCCGTCGTGGGCATCTGTGACGAAGAGGATGACATCCGACGACTCGATCGCGATGTGCGCGCCCTCCCGGGTGCTCTCGGAGAAGTCGGGATCCGGGTCGTCCCCGATCCCTCCGGTATCAACAATCTCGAACGGGGCGGATCCGAGCCGGCAGACCGAGGCGATTCGATCGCGCGTCACCCCCGGCTGGTCATGGACGATGGAGATCATCCGCCCGGCAAGGCGGTTAAAAAGGGCGGATTTGCCGACATTTGGCCGGCCGACAATGGCTGCGTTACGCATAAATAATCAGTGTGGATGGTCGTGGAGGCGGAGCTGGCAGACACCTCGTGAGACATAGACCGCCCCACTTGCCAGGGTGAAGAATCCGGCAACATAAACAGAAAAGAGGGAGTGAGGCAACTGCAGCATCACCCAGGTCAGGGTTACCATCTGCGCGGCCGTGGCCGTCTTGCCAAGCCAGCTGACTCGGACCTCGAGCTTCTGATCCAAATGGTAAAGCAACGCGCAGCCGAGCAGGATCACCGCCTCGCGGGCGATGACGAGCACCGGGAACCATACGGGAAACGCATACGTCCATTTGCTCAGGCTCAGCGTGATGATGGCCGCCAGGAGGAGCCCCTTGTCGGCAATCGGGTCGAGGATCGTTCCCAGCCGGCTTCTCTGGTTCCAATGCCTCGCCACCCAGCCGTCGAGCCCGTCGCTCACCGATGCGGCGAGAAACGTGATGATCGCGGCCCAGTGGAGCCAAGCCTGCGGCTGGCCCGCCTCGACCCCCTGGCCGTAGTAGATGCAGAAAAGCACAAAGACCGGGATGAGCAAGATCCTGCCGATCGTGATCTGGTTCGCAAGCGTCATGGCCGGTCTGCGGTTCATGAAAAATACCTGGCCGTCCCCTGACGCCTTCAGGGCGCAGAGGAGAGCGACTTCACTGCGGCCCAGGCGATCGAGGCGGACTCTTGGGCGTCGTCCCATTTTCCCTCGTCCGCCAGCTTGGCGACCTGAGCGAAGAGTTTTGCCGTCGGGATGGCATCGGCGGCCGGGCGCCCGTAGAGGAGCCCGATGAGGTCGGCCCAGGCCGAGGCGAGCTGCCCCCGATTGGCATGGTCGGCGCGGAGCGTCCAGATCATGAGCGCAAGGCGCGCGGCCGCATGGGCGCTATACTTCGATTCCGTTGCGTTCTGAAGCCTGGAAAAAACCGCCTCCAGGGGGACGAGGGCTTTTTCCTGATCTGCGGCGTCCGGCGCAGCGTAAAAAATGGTGAGAGCCCGAGAGGTTTCGAATGCCATCGCCAGCGACGCGACTGGCGGAATACGGAATTGGCCCTCAAAAATCTTGTGGAGCGACAGGATCACTCCCCGCCGGTTTTTTCCGGCCGCATCTTTCCAAACGGCCATCTGAAGCTGCGCCATCTTTTTTGGATCGAAGGCGGAGAGGGAAGGGGATCTTGGCCACAGGCAATAGCCAGCGACCAGAACCAGGAGCATGATCAGCAGGCGTTTGAAGGCGGGCAGCACAAAAAAGAAAAAAGGCCGGGCATGAATTGCTCCCTGCCCGGCGCAAACGGGTTATTTGGACAGATGCACGCTGCTTGGAGCCGGAGCCGGCTTGGGCTTGCTGGCGCAAGCGGCGAGGCTAAGTGCTGCTGCGGCGATGGCTGCTACTGCTACGATTTTGACGATGTTCACGTTGGATTTCCCCTCCTTTCCTGGCATGTTGCCGAGGGCGACTCTGTCAGAATCAGGGGGACTGACAACATTTTTCCATGAGATTTTTCTGCGCGATCCTCACGCGATCTCGACGGTTGCGCCTTGCGGGACGAGGTCGAAAAGCTCGATGACATCGGCATTCCGGAGACGGATGCACCCGTGGCTGGCCGGGCACCCGATCAGGTGCTCCTGGTTCGTGCCATGGAGGTAGATGTAGCGGTCGCGCGTGTTTCTATTTTCCTCATCGAGCCCTTCGAGCCAGAGGATGCGCGAGAGGATGCCGTCGTCCGAACCTCCGGGCGCTCCGATCTCGCCGGTTGGCAGCCGCGCCCGAAACACGGCCCACGCGGGCGCGTCCGCCCCGAATTTTTCGCAGACACGGAATCTTCCGAGCGGAGTTTTCATGCTGCCCGGCTCGCTGCCGACCCCGAATTTTGAGGTGGAAACCGGCCAAGACTTGACCGCAGCGCCATTCGATAGAAGATGTAGTTTCTGGCGATCCACATCAACCCGCAGGCTGAGGATCGGAAGGGAGCCGGCTTTCATTTTTTTATTATGTCTAAATCATTCAGAATCGCAATCGTTGGCGCATCGGGCGCGGTGGGGGTCGAAATGCTCCGCGTGATGGAACGCCGAAACTTCCCGGTCTCCGCCCTCCGCCTGTTGGCGTCCCCGCGCTCCGCCGGACGGACCTTGGAATTTCGCGGCGAGCAGGTTGTCATCGAGCCCTTGGGAATGAATTCCTTCGAGGGCATGGATATCGCCCTTTTCAGCGCGGGCTCCGGAATCTCCAAGGAGTTCGGCCCGGTGGCCGTGGACTCGGGCGCCGTGGTGGTGGACAACTCGTCGGCGTTCCGCATGTCCGAAAATGTCCCGCTCGTCGTGCCGGAGGTCAATGCCGGAGACATCAATGCCCACCAGGGCATCATCGCCAACCCAAACTGCACGACCGCCATCACCCTCATGGCCCTCCACCCGCTCCATAAAAAATTTCGCGTCAAAAGGATTTTTGCGTCCAGCTACCAGGCGGTGTCGGGCGCCGGGGCTCGTGCGATCGAGGAGCTGCGGTCCCAGGTGGACGCCCTTGCGCGCGGGAAAAGTATTTCTCCCGAAATCTTTCCTCACCAGATCGCGTTCAATGTGATCCCTCAAGTCGATTCGTTTCTTGAGACCGGCTATACGAAGGAGGAGATGAAGATGCAGAACGAAGGGCGTCGGATCATGCACCTGCCGGGGTTCATGGCTTCGGTGACCTGCGTGCGCGTGCCGGTTTTCCGCGCCCACTCGGTGGCGGTGAGCGCCGAGTTCGAGCGGCCGGTGGTCTTCGGCGAGGCGGTTGAGGCGATCCGCCAATCTCCGGGGGTTCAGATGGTTGAAGACGGCTACCCGATGCCGCTGCAGTGCGCCGGGCAGGACGACTGCTTCGTTGGCCGGATGCGCCTCGACTGCGCGATGGAAAACGGGCTGGCCTTCTGGGTCTGCGGCGACCAGCTCCTCAAGGGGGCCGCCCTCAATGCGGTGCAGATCGCAGAGCTTCTCTGACCGCCTCGGGCTGAGACGGTGTTGTGGATTTCGGCGGTTGCAACGCAGCGGAGATTTGCTTGCTCGACAGAAGTTGTTGAACAGCGCCCTCAGGAGCTTCAATGCTGGCGCGTCCTTTGGGTTTCGCTTTCATTTTTCTCGCAACTTTTTCCGTTTTTCTGTTTTCCATTAAATGTCATGAAAATCCGCACAATCATTCTACCGATGCTTTTCGCCGCCTTGCCCCTGATGCTCCGTGCATCCGATTCGAAGCGGACAGCAGAATACTTGCTGAGCACGCCATTTCAATTCGAGGGCAAAGAGGTGACCTTGGATGTCGCCTTTGTCAAACCGGTCCATTGGAAAAGCCCGATTTCAGAGATCGCCTTCTTCCATGCCATCACTCTGGATCGGCTAGATCACAAGCCAGGCGGGGAGATCATGGTCGTGATTCCCTCGGAAGATGCTGCAAAATTCTCCAAGAAATTTGGAGCCAGCTTCGAAGGTCGCAACGAATCCAATTCGCTGAAAGGAATCTTTACCACCGCCCCCGGCGGAAGAGATGGCAGGAAGGTCTGGCTTTTGGATACCACCGGCAAGATCGGGGATCTGGTTAAACAGAACAAGCTCGTTATCGAGGATGGCGAGCGCTCTGAAGGCGGCCCTGGCGGCCCTGGCGGCCCTGGCGGCCCTGGCGGCCCTGGCCCGTGGCATCCGCACGGGCCGCGCTAACCCGAAGCTCTCGCACCATGGGGAGGGGAAGTGGTTGTTTCCCGCTATTCCGAGTGCGCGCACGTTGGAGCGGCATGATGCCCTGCAGCTTTGGAGAAGAGTTTTTTGTTGCGGAAAAGAATTCATTGACGGGAATCTGCCGGATGGCGCATGCTCCATCCTCTCGCGCGGGTGTAACTCAGTTGGTAGAGTGCAACCTTGCCAAGGTTGATGTCGCGAGTTCGAGTCTCGTCACC
>Ga0194058_10000011_pt1 | contig 53295 bp, 47 predicted proteins | sample SepL4417m_MetaG_FD_155490 | JGI IMG/M metagenome (GOLD analysis project Ga0194058, IMG submission 155490) | Anoxic zone freshwater microbial communities from boreal shield lake in IISD Experimental Lakes Area, Ontario, Canada - Sep2016-L442-17m | ecosystem: Environmental > Aquatic > Freshwater... | reverse complement strand
GGGAAAAGCTGAGGGAGCGCTACAACGGATACTGGTGGGGCAAAGGCCAGCGCGTCTATAACCCTTGGGCAATCCTCAACTGCTTCTCGGATCGCGAGTTCGGAAGCTACTGGTGGAGCAGCGGCACGCCGGGGATGCTCCTCACGATGGCGGAGAAGCTCGGACGTCCCGATCAGGATCTCGAGGGGATCCAGGTCGCGGAAATGGCCTTGCTTTTTGACATCGCCCAGCCGGAACTCGTTCCGCTGCTCTGGCAATCCGGCTACCTGACATTGAAGGTGGTCGCGAATCGGGTTTGCACGCTGGGCTTTCCCAATGCGGAAGTCCGCGAGGCGTGGTTCGGGATGATGCTCGGATACTTTTGCGGAGGCAAAACCACTGCCGGGCAGACGGCCGCCGCGCTCATGCTGGATGCCCTGATCCGGCGGGTGCCGGAAGATTTTCAGCGTGCGCTCACGGCGCTCTTCGCGGCGATTCCTGGCGAGCTGCACGGCGGGCGCGAGGCATTTTACCATGCGGTCTTCGTGGCGGCCCTCCAGGCGGTCGGCGGCGAGATCCTCGCGGAATCGCGGACCGACAAAGGCCGCTCGGATGCGGTCATCAAAACCCGCGAGACGATCTATATCGTCGAGTTCAAGCTCGGGACGGCTGAGGCCGCGCTCGCCCAGATCCGCGCGCGGCGGTATTTCGAGCCGTATCTCACCGACCCCCGACCGGTCATCCTGCTGGCTGCGGGAGGGTTCGCCGAACGCAACATCCGCTGCCTCTGGGAGGATTTGAAAAAATAGACGATGTCGGACGCCAACGCCGGACAAGGGCTCTGCAGCGTCTGCCTCATCGTAAAAAAATGGCTCTTCGCGGATTAGCGTGGGGTTTTCATGTGGGCTGAGTGGCTGGGGACATGTCAAGTTTTCCGAGGAAGAACAGAGTTCTTGTCCGGCAGTTCAGCCGGACCGTTCTCCCTCCGCCCAGCTCAAGCGTGCTGCCACCATGGCCGCCAGGGCATCAAACAACGATTTTCGGCAATAGGGGCCTTGTCTTCATCGGTTGCTCATGTAGTTTTTGAGCATGTTTCCAACCGATGGCTTGCCGTCCACAGCATTGCTGGAAAAGCTGAGCCTTTGCCTGAAGGAGGATGCGGAAATTTGCGCCGCCTACCTGCATGGCTCAGCCGTCAAAGGCCGGTTGCGGGCAACCAGCGATTTTGATATCGCGCTATTGCTTATTCCCGGGAGTCATCTCTCCTCGTTTGCCCGCTTGGAATTGGCTGCTCACCTCGAGGAGGTTCTGGGCCGCCCGGTTGATATCGGCATTCTTACGACAAAAAATGTGATCTATGCCAAAGAGGTTGCCTGGGGCGGTCTGCTGCTTTTTACCCGGGACCAATTGGCCAGTGACCGGTTTATCGCGCAGGCGTTGTCGATGTATTCGGATCTCCAGAGCAACCGCAGGGAAGTTCTTCAAGCCTATGCCGCCTGACGATATCGCAACGCAGAGAATGGCAGCGCCGGCTGGGGCAGGTTTTGTGAAGCTCTGGGCGTGAAAATTCTCACGGAACAAAGAAAATGACCTCGAAGCTGCAAAACTGGGAACCTCTCGCGGCCCGCATCTTGAGCGCGATTGCGGAAGCCTGCCGGAACGTCTATGCAGATCGCCTCATTTCTCTAGCGGTTTTCGGCTCCGTGGCAAGAGGTGCCTGGAAGGCGAATTCCGATATCGACCTGCTGCTGGTGCTCAGCAACCTGCCCGCCGGGCGGTTCAATCAAATCCGGGAGTTCGAGCCAGTCGAATCGCTTCTGCAAGAACGCATTGCGGAGTGTCGACGCGCAGGGTGGAATGTCGATGTTTCTCCGGTTTTCAAAACTCCCGCCCACGTTCTCCACGGGTCTCCGCTTTTTCTGGATATGACCCAGGAAGCCCTTATCCTGGTTGATTGCGGTCACCTGGTCAAAGATCGGCTTGATCTCATGCGAAAAAGGATGGAGGCGCTCAAATCCAAGAGAATCTGGTATGGCCATGATTCCTGGACATGGATTCTCAAGCCGGATTTCCATGTCGGGGAGGCGATCGTTCTATGACGACGGACTCCCTCGCGCGAAGCCTCATCCACCAAGCCCGTCGCCGGCTCCTGCTAGTGGAAACGGCCATCGGAGCGGGCGACCACCACATCGCTGTCCGCGAAGCCCAGGAAGTTGCAGAGTTGGCATTAAAAGGGATGTTGCGGGCGGTCGGCGCAGAACCCGCCAAAGTTCACGATGTCAGCCGGGATCTCTTGGCTATGCGGGCAGTCCTTGAAGAAGCCGGCCTCCTGAACATTGACGACCTCGTGCGCGATTCCAGGCGGTTGCGGCGGGAACGAGAAAACGCATTTTACGGGGATGTCGATTTGCTGCCGGAGGACTTTTATGGAACCGACGACAGCGCCGAGGCGCTGGCATCAGCGCTGGCTTGTGTCGAGTCGGCTGAAAAAGTATGGTCCAGCATCGCCTCATGAATGCACATCTTTCCATCCTCGACGCTAAACGAATCTGGTAAGCCATTTAGACCCCCTCTCAGTTTTAAAGAAATTTTAGTGAAAAGAATTTAAACAGAAATGCAATTATGAAATACACATGCCCGACAGATTTTTTATGCAATGCACAGTGGCTTAAGCCGCTGGAAATGCCGGTTAACAGAGAGATCATACTAACCTCCTTTGACCAGAAGTTCGTGGGCTTCGGCTCTTGTTTCGCACAGAACCTAAAAGGACAGCTTGAGAGATTTCAATTTGAGTTTTATTGGAACAGAGATATATGCGCCCATTACGCGACTAATTCACTGCTGCAAACCTTGCGCAGGGCTACTGGCGCAGAGGAACATATGGATGATGAGTTGATGAAGGTGAAGGACAATCCAGAAGATATTGTCCTAATTAACTACTTTAAGCTTCGCTTTTTTGGACCGAGCGCAAGAGAGAAAGCAATTGCAACACGTATAAGTCTAGACGCAGAACTTATCGATAAGATTAAAGATGGCGATATTTTTGTTGTTACCTTAGGGAACTCCCGGGTTTTCACTCCAAAAGAGGGGAAGACAATTGCATGCAACTTTTACGGCCTTTCGTCAAACGACTTCTGCAATCGGCAGCAATCAGTCGAAGAGGTTGAAAATGATTTAAATGAGATTCTTAATATTGTCCTGAAGATTCGCAATGGCCGCGAGTTAAAGTTAATAACAACAATATCACCACAAAGGTATTTTTATGACCCTTCAACTCTTGATTGCTCTACGTTGGAAAATAATTGCATCATGAAATCAACGTTGAGGGTAGCAGTCGATCGGTTTGCAAAAACAAGAAAGAATGATGGGGCGGTATATTTTCCAGCATACGAGATGGTCATTGATGAGCTGAGACTTTATGAAACCCTTTCGGGATATGACCATATGCATATCAATCAAGAATTCACGCCACCTTATGTGGTCAAAAAGTTCTTGAAGAATCATGCGTCTGATGACGTCCTTGAAAATCTTTCGGTAATAGAGGGGTTCAATGAGCTGGTCCAGGAAACCAACCTCGACATTTCGCGCGGTGCCTCAAGCAAGCACCCTGATATTGTTGCTGCCTGGATGGGATACTTTGAGCGGCTATTGAAGGCCAGTCAGGACATTGTCCCCCATAAGACTTGGTTTTTCGCATTAGACGCTTTAGGCAAGCTGGATTTACTCGACGAGCTCAAAGCCCTATGCAGCAAAAGAATCCTCAGCCCGGCCGTCGAGAAGGTCATTTCAGATTGGTCACACCACGTCACAAAATAAGACCGGACACTCGAGCATTAGCGATCATTAGAAAGAAAATACATCCTATGGGCCAGCTACGCAATCTCGTCACACCGCTCCACAAGGCCACCGCCCGCAAATACATCGAGCGGATGTGCGACGATAAGGTGGCCTGCATGCTGAAGGCCAAAGAATATGAGGCGGATTACTGGGATGGCGACCGAAGGCTCGGGTATGGCGGCTACCACTACATGGCCGGACGCTGGGCGCCCGTAGCAAAGGCCCTGATCGAAACCTACGGGCTGAAAGCGGGCTCGCGCGTGCTGGATGTCGGGTGCGGGAAAGGGTTTCTCCTCTACGAGATGCAGCTCATTGAGCCGGGGCTGGAGCTCGTCGGCACGGATGTTTCGCACCATGGCCTTGCCTGCAGGCATCCGGACTTAAAAGCGGATTTGAGGATCCATCGGGCGCAGGCCCCCCTGGCATTTCCTGAGGGCTACTTCGACTTGGTCATCTCCCTCAACGCCCTGCACAACCTCCGGATCTTCGAGCTGCAAACCGCCCTCGCCGAAATAGCACGCGTCGGGAAACAGGGCTACATCCTTGTGGAAAGCTACCGCAACGAGCAGGAGCTCTTCAACCTCGAGTGCTGGGCGCTCACCTGCGAGTCGTTCTTTGATGTCGGTGAGTGGACTTGGCTGTACGAGCATTTCGGATACCAAGGCGACTACGAGTTTATCTTCTTCGAATAACCACCATGGATACCCAACCGATTTGCTGCATCTACTGCGGAAGCGACCGCCTGAAGGAGAACGCCGCCTATGTCGGCCTGAACAGGATCGCCTCCGACTGCAAGCCCTGGCCGCCCGGCGGGCGGTTCGCCATCTGCCAGGAATGCGGGTACCCGCAGACGATGGTGACGCCGGCATGGCATGAGGATATCCGGAACATCTACAAGAATTACTCGGTTTATTTTCAATCCCGCGGGCTGGAGCAAAGCGTCTATGATGCCGATACCGGAGAGCCGATCCTCCGCTCGGACCACCTGCTTCGCCAGCTCATGGGGACCGTCAGGCTCCCCGCGAAGGGAAGGCTGCTCGATATCGGGTGCGCAAACGGAAACTTCCTCCGCGCGTTTGCCAAGGCGATCCCCGGCTGGAGCCTGAGCGGGGTCGAGTGGGACGACAAATACCAGGCCGAGGTCGAGGCGGTTCCCGGCTTTGAAAAGCTTTATACCGGAGGGCTCGACGGGATCCCCGGCGGATATGATGTGATTTCTCTGCTCCATTGCTTCGAGCACATCCCCGATCCCGGTCCGATGCTCCGCTCGATCAAAGGCCTCCTGGCTCCAGGCGGATACCTCTTCATCGACGTGCCGGATTGCAGCACGAACCCGTTTGTCCTCGTCGTGGCCGACCATTCCTCCCACTACTCGGTCGAGTCCCTGCGCGATCTTGTCGCCTGCGAAGGCTTCGAGATCCTCTGCGCGACGACAGGGTGGCTGGCCAAGGAGGTGAGCGTGCTTGCCCGCAAGTCCGGGGAAGAGCCGGAAAAGCTGCGCCTCGATCCAGCTTACGGCGAACAGCTGGAGCGCCATATCGACTGGCTGAGCGTGGTCACCAAACATGCCCGATCTTTCGCGGAGAATGGCGGCGTGGCCATCTTCGGAACCTCGATCGCCGCCACCTGGCTGTGGGCGGAGCTCAAGGGAAACGTGAAATTCTTTGTCGATGAGGACCCAAACAGGATCGGCCTCCAGCATTATGGCCTCCCGATTTTTTCGCCGCAAGACGCCCCGAAGGGCGTCCCGATCTACCTCGCGCTGCCACCGGCCGTGGCGCACCAGGTCAAACCCAGGCTGAGCCCGGTTTTGCGCAGCCTGGTCGCTCCGCCGGAGCTTGAGGAAATCTGATGATGAGACCGGCTAAAGGGGCTCCTCAACATCTCAGGCAAGCTGTCGTTCTTGCCGGAGGACTAGGCACCCGGATGAGGCCGCTGACGGATCATACGCCGAAGCCGATGATTCCGTTTCACGGGAAGCCGTTTGCTGCCTATCTGGTTGAGATGCTCAAAGAGCAGGGGATTGAAGAGGTTGTCTTCCTGCTCGGGTATTTGCCGGAAGTGGTTATGCAGTATTTTGGGGACGGAAAACAGTTTGGGCTTTCTATCAAGTACTCCGTGCTGCCCGTGGAGGCCGAGACCGGAGCCAGGCTCAGAGGAGCCTTGGATCAGCTGCAGGAGAACTTTCTGCTCCTTTATTGCGATAACTACTGGCCGCTGCAACTCCGCAAGCTCGAGGAACGATGGAAAGCTTCCCGGGCGGAAGCGATGCTGGTAGTTTATAGCAACGATGACCAATTCACAAAAGACAATGTCAGGGTCTCGGACGCGGGCCTAATTGAGGCATACGACAAAACGCGGACGGTGCCCGGCCTGAGCGGAGTCGATATTGGCTTTGGCCTCTTCTCACGCCAGCATGTGGAAAGTCTGCCAAACGGAAATGTTTCTTTTGAAAAAGAGGTTTATAAAAAACTCGTTGCGCGCGGCCAGTTGGCCGCCTATGTATCGATGCATCGGTATTACAGCATCGGCTCACTGCCGCGTCTAGAAGACACCAAGGAATTTTTGAGATTCCGACCTGTGGTTTTCTTGGATCGCGACGGGGTCATCAACCGAAAGCCACCAAGGGGACAATACGTTTCAACGATAGAGGAATTTGAATGGCTGCCAGGTTCGTTAGAAGCAACAGTCCTGCTCTCAGAAGCTGGATTCCGGCTCTGCATTGTCACAAACCAGGCCGGCGTGGCCAGGGGAATGATTGCCGCTGCGACTTTACAAAAGATTCACGGAAGGCTAACCGAGGAGGTTGAGAGCGCAGGGGGCCGGATCGAGGCCATCTATTGCTGCCCGCACCACTGGGACGAGAAATGCTTTTGCAGGAAACCCCAACCGGGCTTGTTCTTTACTGCCCAACGCACGATACATTGCGACCTGACCCGATCGTATTTTGTAGGCGACCAGGATGAGGATGGCATCGCGGCGGAGCGCTCGGGGTGCAGGTTTATATTGAAATCCGAGGAGCGGACGCTTCTCGAAATCGCTAGAGAAATTATCATGGAGAATAAAATATGAAAGTATTAGTCACTGGAATTACTGGTTTCGTCGGCTCGCATATTGCCGACTATATTCTTGAGCGCCACCCCGAATGCGTCGTCGCCGGAACGAGGCGCTGGCATCATTCGCGGAGGGAACATGTCCGCCATATGGAATCGAAAGTCGAGTGGCACGATTGCGACCTTACCGATCCCGTGCAAACGATGGAGATGGTGAAGGCCGCAAAGCCCGATTGGGTTTTCCACTGCGCTGCGGAAAGCTTTGTGAGCCCGTCATGGGGGCATCCCCACTCGTACATGAACGGGAACTACCATGCCACGGTCAACCTTTTGGAAGCGCTTGTCAGGCAGGAAATTCACGCGCGGGTTCATATCCCGGGTTCGGGGGAGGAATATGGGGATATCCATGAGAATGAGCTGCCGATCACTGAGCTGACACCTTTGCGGCCGGTCAACCCATACGCCGTTACTAAGATTGCGCAGGACCTTATCGGCTATGTCTACCACCGATCGTACGGCTTGGAAGTCGTAAGGACAAGGGCATTCAACCATGAGGGGCCGCGGAGGGATCATGTTTTTGGAATTCCTTGGTATGCGTATCAAATCGCACGAATCGAAAAGGGGTTGCAAGAGCCGGTCGTCAAGGTGGGCCACCTCGATGACCGGAGAAACTTCACCCATGTCATCGATATGGTTGAAGCCTACTGGATGGCCATGGAAAACTGCGAGCCTGGCGAGCTGTATCTGGTCGGAAACGAGAACCCGGAAAGCGTCTACAGCTTCCGGGAAGCTTTGGAATGGCTCATGAGAATGTCTAGCGTCAAAGGCCTGCGCTACGAAACAGCCCCTGAGTTTGTCCGCCCGACATGCGTGCCCAGGCTCATCGGAGATATCACTAAGTTCCAGGCCGCAACCGGGTGGAAACCAAAAATCTCATTTGAAGAAATCCTCTCCTCAACGCTCGATTACTGGAGGGAGCGAGTCTGAAAACTATTCAACAAATCCCAGAGATCCCTGGGGCCATGTGGATCGAACCGGAGTTTTTTCGCGACGAGCGTGGCCGGTTCCGCCGCACCTTTTGTCCGAAACTCTTGAACTCCGCAGGAATCCCTTTTGAGGTCAAACAGTGCAATCTTTCCGAGAACCTCCAAGCGGGCACGCTGCGGGGATTTCATTTCCAGCGGAGTGAGGAGGTGAAGCTTCTGACCTGCGTGACCGGGGGGGTTTACGATATTCTGGTCGATATTCGGCAGGGCTCAGCGACATTTGGAAAGTGGAAAGCCTTTCGCCTCTCCGCAGAAAACGGAGGCACTCTGCTCGTTCCTGCAGGCTGTGCAAATGCCTGGATGACGTTGAAGGACAGTACGTCCATCCACTATTGGCACTCGGACATATACCGTCCCGAGCTTGAAGCGGGGATTCGCTACAACGACCCCGGATTTGGTTTCGAGTGGCCTGAAGACCCCGTCGTGATATCCGAAAAAGATCGATCTTATCCAAACTATCCCATGCCAGATTTATGAAATATTTTATCACCGGTTGCAGCGGTTTTATTGGGCGCGAGATCACCTCCCGTCTTCTGCGTGAAGGCCATGATGTGCTTGGTCTCGCAAGGCGATCCTTCGTGCCAGAACCTGCCGCCGGGAGCTTTCGACAATGCGTGGCGGACATGAGTTGCTGGGGCACATTTGAAAGCGAAGCCAAATCATTTGCTCCGGACGTTATCATTCACGCGGCATGGATTCGGACGCACGATTACTCCGAGAAAGCCTGCAGGCTGAACCACATGGCCTCCGTAAATCTGTTCTCGTTTGCATTTGGCTTGGAGAGCGTGAAAACCGTTGTGGGTCTCGGAAGCTGCCTGGAATACGGGCCGGCACAGGCTCAGTGTTCAGAGACCTGCATCGTCGCGCCAGAGACCTTTTTTGCCTGGTGCAAAAACAGCCTTCGCGAGTACGGGGATGTCCAGTCGAGGCAAACAGGAAAAGCGTTCCGATGGATGAGAATCTTCTATGCCTACGGACCCGGCCAGCGATCGGCTGCCTTGATTCCGACGATTCTTGATGCTCTGAAAGCCGGGGTCGAGCCCGAGCTGAAAAATCCCAGCTTCGCCTGCGATCTTGTCCACGTGGATGACATTGCGAAGGGGGTGGTTCTCGCGACGAAGTGGAAAGAATCAGGCTCGCAATCGTTGAACCTGGGCAGAGGATCGACAGTCACCGCGAAGTCCGTTTCCGCATCGGCAAGAGCCATCTGGAACGGTACCGACGGTGCGCACATTGAGAAGGGGACCGGCTCATGTAGCCACAATGGTCGCATCAGGGAACATCTCCATTGGGAACCTGAGGTGTCCATCGAGCAGGGATTGAAATCGTTGGTGTCAGCAGCAAAATCAGGAGGCCTCCCCGCATGAGCGCTTCTTGTCGAATCGAGTCAACCTGCAGGGCGTGCAGTGGAAGCCGCCTTGAGACGGTTCTCGACTTGGGCAAGCAGCCGCCCGCCAATGCCTTTATTTCCGCGCCCGAGGATTCTGGCGGAGAATTTCCCCTGACCCTGTGCATTTGCAGGGATTGCGGCCTTGTGCAGATCCGGGAGACGCTTGCTCGCGAGAGCCTGTTTGACGAATACGTCTGGATCACCGGCACCTCCTCATCTGCTCGCGCCTTCGCCGAGGAATTCGCTGACATGGCAGCCGATGTGGCGAAGCTTCAGCCAGGCGCCCGGGTTGTGGAAGTTGCTTCAAACGACGGCACGTTTCTTCTGCCATTCGTGAAGCGCGGGTTCCGAGTCGTGGGAGTAGATCCAGCAAAGAATCTTGCCGAGATCGCGCGGGCGCGAGGCCTGGAAATCCGAGACTGCTACTGGGATGCCTCCAGCGCGGAGGAGCTCGTGTCCGAATTTGGATCTGTAGATTTTATCTTTGGCCGAAATGTGGTCGCTCACGTCAGTGAACTCGAAGGCTTCGTCGGCGGATTGGCCAAGGTTTTGAGGGACGGAGGCTGCGGGGCACTGGAGTTCCATTGGTCAGCAAAAATTCTGTCCGGGTTGCAATACGATTCGATCTACCACGAACACCTCTGCTACTTCGGACTGAATTCGATATCACTGCTTCTCGCCCGCTTTGGCCTGCAAGTTCAGGCCGTTCGTGAAAGCCCCATCAGCGGTGGGGCGCTTATAGTATTCTTTCGCAAAGACAGACTTCCGGACAACTCAGTCAGCCAGTTTGAAAAAAGGGAATCGGCGATGGGTCTGGCGAATGTAGAAACATGGAAGGAATTTGGGAGCGAGTGCACCGCTCATGCCGGGAAATGCGTCGCTCTTCTGCGTGATCCGGCCAACGGTGTGATCGTCGGCTACGGTTCCTCTGCTCGAAGCAACACGTTCCTGAACACTCTCGGACTTGGGCGGGATACGATCAGGTGCATCATCGACAACAATTCCGCGAAGCAGGGAAAGTTGGCTCCAGGTTCCCTGATCCCGGTCGTTTCGGAGGACGACGGGCTGGCTTTGCCTCCAGACACGATTTTGGCGCTTGCCTGGAACTTCAACCGGGAAATTCAATCCCGCTGCCGCGCAGCGGGTTTCCACGGGCGTTGGATCACGGCATTTCCTGGAAAACCAAGCAGCGAGGTGATCGCATGATTATTTCAAAAACCCCGCTCAGAATCAGCTTGGGTGGAGGAGGAAGTGACCTGCCATCGTTTTACAAAAACGAAGAGTTTGGAGCGGTTCTCAGCACCGCGATCAATAAATATATCTATGTGATCGTGAAGTCGCACTCGGAAATCTTTGATGAGCGTATCCGATTGAACTACTCGGAGGTCGAGAAAGTTCAGAGCACGGACGAGATTCGAAACCCGATCATGCGTGAGAGCCTGAAGTTCCTCGAAATCGACGACAGGCTATTTATCAACACCATCGCCGACCTGCCAGGATCCTCGGGCTTGGGTTCGTCGAGTTGCTTCTGCGTCGGCCTTCTGAATGCCCTCTACAAATACAAAGGGGAGGCGGTTTCGACCGGACGCCTCGCCGAGGAGGCCGCCCACATCGAGATCGACGTGCTCGGGCGGCCGATGGGAAAGCAGGACCACTATTCAACAGCGTACGGAGGGGTGAATTATTATCGTTTCTACCCTGATGAAACAGTTACCGTTCAGCCTGTTATTTCTTTTAAAAACACCCTCTCCGATGTGCTGGCCTCCGTCACCGCTTACTGGCTGAATAAGACGCGCAACGCCGAGGACGTTCTTCGCGAGCAAAACGACAACCATTCCCGCAATGCCACCGTTCTCCGGCAGATGCGCGATCAGGCTGCGGAAGTCCGGGATCTTCTCAGCCGCAAAGAGATCTCGATTGCGGAGTTCGGAGGTATTCTTCACCATGGCTGGGAGATGAAAAAAGGACTTGCCAGCACGATCTCGATTGACTGGATTGACGAGCTCTACGCCGTGGCGCTCGATGCCGGTGCCGCCGGCGGAAAAGTGGCAGGCGCCGGCGGCGGCGGCTTTTTGCTCATCGCCTCCGAGCCCGGCAAGGAGGGCGCCGTGGACCGAGCCATGCGGGACCGCGGGTTTACTGGCTACAAATTTCAAAAGGACTCGCTGGGCACGAGCGTCATCTCCCTCGGATAATCTATTATGAAAGCTATCGAAACAAATCCGGATACCAGGGTCATCGTCGTGACGGCAGGCACCCAGGTTGCATTCGACCTCTACAGCGATGATGGCATGGAATACCTCTCTGCCCTCTGGCTCAAAATCTCCGCTCAGCGGCGGCTGATGTATGAGGTCTCCTGGATGGGCGTGCCGTTTATCCAACTCGCCGAGGACCTTGCGATGATGCATGAGCTCGTCTGGAAGTTGCAGCCGGATGCGATCATCGAGTGCGGCATCGGCCAGGGGGGAGGGCTCATCTTTTACTCCTCAATGATGGAGCTTCTTGGCAAAGGAATCGTAGTCGGCGTCGACATCGAGATCAAGGACCAGAACAGACAGCGGCTCGATGCCTGCCCGTTCAGAAGACGGATGGAGCTGGTTGAAGGCAGCTCCGTGGCGACGGATGTGGTCGAGCGTGTCGGAAAGCTGGTTGAGGGAATGAACAGCGTGATGGTCATTCTTGACTCCGACCATACGGCTGCGCACGTCGCGCGGGAACTGGAGCTATATCATCGCTTTGTGAAGCCGGGCGGTTATCTGGTTGTGATGGACGGCGGGGCGGCTCATGTTTGGGACATCCCCCGTGACCAGTCCAAGTACAAAGATAACCATCCGCTCCTGGCAGTTGATGATTTTCTTAAATCCCACCTGGAATTTGAAATCGACCCGCACTACAACCGCTTGGGAATCACCTCCTCGCCGTCCGGATTTCTCCGGCGCAAACCGCCCGCGTCATGAGCATTCTCCTCACTGGCGCAGGAGGGTTTCTCGGTCAGGCCGTGCAGGCTCAGGCCGGTGACAGGAAGATTTCAGCTATTGACTTGATTCCGTCGCACAATGGGAGCTGGCAGGCGGTTGATATCCGGAGCTCTGGCATCGATTCCGCCCTGCCGGAAAACCTCGATGAGGTCATCCACCTGGCAGCGATTGCGAACGACAGGGCGTGCCGCGAAAATCCCATCGACGCATGGGATATTAACGTCGGAGCTGCAATCCGGCTCTACAAAGCCTGTGCCAGCCGGGGATGCCGGACGTTCGTGTTCGCGTCGAGCGAATGGGTTTACGGCGATTCCAGCTCCCCTGATGCCCGCAAGGAATCCGAGGAGCTCACGCTTGGCGGACTCGGCACGTACGCGCTGACCAAGCTGGCGGCAGAGTTTGCGCTCAAGCAGGTCGAGCAGGAGTCCTGCAAGCTCCTCGTTTTCCGTCTTGGCATCCTGTTCGGCCGCCGCACGTCTGGCTTGTCGGCAGTTGAGAGCGTCGCCCGTGCCGTTGCTTCGAACGAGGCTGTGGTCGTACAGAGCGCGGAAACGGCGCGTTGTTACCTGCATGTCGAAGATGCTGCAACCGCCATGCTGCATGCTTGCGATGCGGGCCTGCGTGGAGTGTATAATCTGGCTGGCGATCAGTTGATTTCTTTGGGCGACGTCTATCGCGCAGCCTGCGACCTTACCGGAAACCGCCCCGGACTCTCGGAATCACGTCCTGAGGCCTGCACGGTGAGGAATCTCGACTCCAACGCATTGAGGGGCATATTCGGTTGGAGGCCGCAGCACTTCTCATCCGGGCTGCGCGATGTGATTGCAGCGAAGGAGGTTCCCGCTTCACCATGAATCTCGATCCGCTCGACTTCCGTTTTGATTCGCACCTGATAGTTGCCATCAGGGCCTGGCAGCACCTTTTAAATGAGGATTTGAAAGCGGCTCGCTTCCCGGTTCCCGTGCATCTGGCATTCGGATACGAAGGCTTGGCAGTAGCTCTGGCAGGCGTCATGAGCGGTCGCGATCGCGTCATCCTTCCCCATAGGAATGTGGCTTACCAGCTGGCATTTTTGCGGGATGTTGCCCCGTTGGCCCGCGAGTTTCTCGGCCAAGCGAACGGCGTGGCCGGAGGTCTTCTTGGCTCGATGAACCTCGTTGCCCCCTGCACTCCGGTGAGCTACACGACAAGCATCTTGGGGAATGGGCTTCCAGTGGCTTCAGGGGTCGCCATGCAAACACAGCTCTGCGGGGATAATGCCGCCACATTCGTCGTGATCGGTGACGGAGCTATTGAGGAGGGCTCATTTTACGAAACGCTTGTGTTTGCCAAGAGCCATGGGCTATCGCTCTGCCTCATCCAGGAGAATAACGATCAATCGATGTCGTCGTCGATCGCCGCGCGACGGAAAACCATTTTCTGGGATAAGATCTGCGAGGCGGTGGACGTGCCGTTCTTCCAAGCGAGGGGGATGTCGTTCGATGACTGCGCTACGGCTCTGGCAAAAGCGCGGGATGCGAGCCTTTCCGGAAAAACTCCGGCATTAGTGGAAGTTGCCCTTTACCCATACAACCAGCATGCCGGTCCCACGCCGGGCTGGCCGGGCGACGCGAAGCAGATTTCAATTCAAGGCGGCCCGTTCCTTGCCCCGCCCGAATCCGACCCGCTTCGGAGTATTCAAAACCTTGGCGAAGACGAAATCCTTTCGTTTTTTAATGCCATCCTGGCAGAATCAGGAAATCCTCCCGCAGCATGAACCTTCTGGATGCTTTCCACCACCATTTCCAGCGGGCGATCGGAGATCGGCACGTCCTCCTCTTTGGCGAGAATATTGATAATGGGTCCATGCTCTCGGGGCTGGGAAAAGGGCTTGCCAGCCTGCCCAATGCCACCATTTTGAATGTCGGCAACTGCGAGCTCACCCACGTCGGCACCGGCATGGGAATCATGATCGAGGGCGGCCATGCAATCCTTTTCGTTAAGCAGCTCGACTTCCTCCTGCTTGCGCTCGACCAGATGGTGAACACCCTGAATTCCGTTCGGGCAGGCGCACCGGTCGCAGGGCGTCCCCTGGGATCATTCACCATCGTGACCTATCTCTGCGATCAAGGGTACCAAGGTCCGCAATCTAGCATGGTGGATCTCACCGGGTTCGCCTCACTCGGAGCGTTTCCCGGTTTTCTCCTCCAGGAATTCCACCAGATAGAAAGCGTTCTGCGCACGCAGCTCTTCGCCCCCGGCTTTCGCATCCTGGGAATTCCGCAGGGGATTTCCAGGCAGCCGGTAGCGCACGAGGTGCCAACCGGCTCCGGCGACGGCTGGCGCATTTATGGAACCTCGGACGGGGTGTGGATCGTGAGCTGCCACTCGACGTTCGCTCAGGCCCTCGAGCTCAGGAAAATGCTGGAGGCCAGAGCGACCAAAGCGGCGATCTTGCAGGCGGATATTCTTCCTGGGCTTTCGGTTGCCGAAGTGCTCGGCTCCCACCGTCCGGTGCGTGCTGCGGTTGTAATGGACGATGCCAAAGGGCTTGTCAAATGGGGGGATCTTGTTGTCCGGCAGATGGCCCTTGCCTCTCCGCGCGTGCCCTTGTTTTTTCTCGATCGCCCGCGGAACGACGCGGTAGGTCAGGATCAGATAACGTGGCCGCTTGAATCGCTGGCCGACCAACTCGCCAAACAATAATGGAAATCTCACTCCACCCGTATCTGCCCGGAGTCCAGCTTGTGCAACTTGGGCGCTTTGAGGACGACCGTGGCTACATGGCCCGAATTTTGGATGAGCAGCTTTTTCGCGATGTGGGAATTCCGGTCAGCTTCGCTCAGGTGAGCCACTCGCATACAAAACGGTCCGGCGTCCTGAGGGGGGTTTTTGTTTCTCTCCCTCCGGCACAGGAGGCCAAATTGGTGCGGATCACCCGTGGGAAAATGCAATGGGTGCTTGTCGATCTGCGCCCGGATTCTGGAACGTATGGGAGGTGGGGAGAGGTGCTTCTTGATGGCCGCGAGGGCAATGCGTTTTTCGCGCCCAAAGGATTCGCCCACGCCTGCCTGTGCCTTGAGGAGGAAACCGATCTGATCCTGATGGCCGACTGCCCATATAGCCCGGCCCATTCTTCGGGAATCCGGTGGGACGATCCCGATTTGTCCATCGGATGGCGCCTTGCCGAGGCCGGGCCTCTGCAGATCTCCGAGGCCCACTTGGCATACCGTTCATTTGCGAATTTTGTAGAAGGCATTACCGTTGCTGGAAATGGGGGGGTGCAAACATCATGATTCTTGATGAAGAAATGCTGGGAAGAATCCTGCAGTTCCGGGAAGATGTGTTCCCCGCGAAAAAGCTTGATAAGGTGTTGCTGGTGAACCCGCCAGATGGGGAGGCCGGGCTCTTCCGTTTGCCCACAGCCCATCGAAAACGGTATTCTAACTACCCGCCATACGGCCCGGGCGTTTTGGCTACGCATCTCAGAGAAATGGGACTCGAGGTTTCTATTTTAAACCTCAACCATGAAGTTCTTGTCGCTGCCGCCGGGTACCACGCAGATGAGGGCTTTCCGTTTGATGAAATCTGGGCGCGGAAACTTGACGAATCCCTGAAGGAGTTTCGCCCAGACCTGGTTGGCGTAACTTGCATGTTCACAATGACCCACCATTCGTTCAAAAAGGTTTGCGAGCGAATCAGCCTGCAAGCGTTTCCCTTGGCCATTGGCGGAGTTCATGTCACCAACGATGTCGAGCGCGTCCTGGACGACATTCCTTTCGTAAATGCCGCATTTTTGCGCGAGTCGGACGTCGCGATGAAGAACTTCTGCCGCTTTATACGGGGTGACGGCTCGCCTGAGGATCTCGGCGGCATGATCCTCTCGGATAAAAATAGGAACAGGTTCCGAGTCCCCGGGGAAAACATTCCAACCGCTCAAGAGCTTGATGTGATTCCAAGCTATGACCTTATGCAGGTTTCCGATCTATCGACTGTGGGGATCATTGGAAACTTCCACGGCTTCAAGCCCAAAGAAACCAAGTTCGCAACCTGCCTGTCAAATCGTGGGTGCCGGGCTCATTGCACGTTCTGCAGCGTTCGTAACTTCAATGGCCAGGGAGTTCGCCAACGATCGGTCGGGAGCGTACTGGACGAGCTGCAGCTTTTGCGTGACGACTACGGAATCGGCCACATCACCTGGCTCGATGATGACCTGCTCAAAGACGCGCAGCGCGCGCTGTCGCTTTTCCGGGGAATGGTTAAGCGAAAGCTCGGGCTGACTTGGGATGCCACCAACGGGCTGATCGCGGCAGCTTGCAGCGAGGAAATTGTACAGGCCATGTCCGAAAGCGGGTGCATCGCAACAAATATCGGCATGGAGTCGGGAAACCCGGAGATCCTGAAGGCGGTAAAAAAGCCAGGAACAGTTAAGGGGTTTCTTCGTGCTGCAGAAGTTTTCAGAAAATACCCGGAAATTCATGTTCGCGTCTTTTTGATGATCGGCTTTCCAGGAGAAACTCTCTCGATGATCGAGGATACAATTAATGTGGCCAGACAAATGGATCTTGACTGGTGCGGCATCACCCCGCTCCAGCCTCTGCCGAATACGCCAATCTACGATTCAATGGTGGAGCAGGGGTTAATCCAGAGGGTCGACAGTAATGAAGTGAGGTTTATGGCTGGCGCCTATGGAAAACAGGATGAGATCGACTTGGGAATCCGGATGTCTTCACTGGGTTTCCAGGAGGCATTCGGTTCCATCGCCCGAGATCAGGTCCCGACGCCGCAGCAGATTCAGGACATATGGTTCTATATGAATTATCACCTGAATTTCCACAGGCTATTCAGCGAAGAGCGCACGATCAAAATCGAGCAGCAGTTCAAACACCTCAGAACGCTCAGCGATGTCATTTCGCCGGAGCACGGGTTGGCTTTGTATTTCACGGGATACCTCCAGCATAAATATACTGGGCAAATCGATCCCGATGTCATCCAGCGTCTGAAATCAAAAATAGGCGCATCAGCGTATTGGAACGACCGGATGAAGGCCTTTGGCCTGTCCGTCTCCGATTTAGAAACAGGAAACTTCAAAAATAAGAGCCTGCCGCGATTTGCTCCGACTCGGGTATTTGATACGACGGGCGACTCTGTGGACTTGGTGGAGTGTGATTTCTGATGGCTGCCAGAATTGGAATATTGGGTGGAACCGGCCAAATTGCCATGAGTGTTGCCCGGCATTTGGGCGATGATTTCGACGTGCTCCTTTATTCCCGGAACCCGGCGGAACCCTCCGGCACTCAAAAATCGCGGATCCAGCATCTTCCGCTCGAACAGTTTGGATGTGAACCGGTTGACTTGGTCGTGAATGCGATCGGAGCGGGTGACCCGGCCCGGATCAGGTCAGCAGGCGGACATATTCGTGCGATCACCCGGTATTTCGATGACCTTGCCATGGCGCACATTGGCAAAACCTTTGACAAGTACATCTTTCTAAGCAGCGTTTCGGTCTATGGGGACAATCCCGTTTTTCCCGTCTGCCCGAACACGTTGCGTGCCTCGGACAGCCCGAAAAGATCAGATTATGGCGAGGCAAAACGTGAGGCGGAAGAAAGGCACGAGCGTCATGGTGGACCAATTGTAGACCTCAGAGTTTTCGGTTACGTATCTCCGAGGGTTCCACTGAATAGCGGATTTCTTTTGGGAAAGATTTTCGCAACAACCGCCGGAGCCCAACCGTTCTCGCCAGAGGGACCGGATTTTGTCCGCGACTATATCGGGCCATCCTATTTGAGCGATATCTTCAAAAGCGTGCTGGCTGGCACCCCAGAAAACCAGCGCATGGACGCGATCAGCCGGCAGCCAACATCCAGAAACAGGATTCTCGCCGAAATGGAGTCATCCTACGGCCTCAAGATCATCTGGAACTGCCCGGAAGACCGCCTTCTTATTGAAGAGATTCCTTCAGCTTCCACAATAGCCCACTCCTGGCATTTTCCTGAGCGCGCCTCATCCATCGAAGTCGTCATGTCTGCGGCCTCGGAGGTCCTCGCCTGTCCCTAAACATATGGAAACCGATTTTGTCATACCCAAGCGAGTCTCGATAGAAACGATCTACGGGTGCAATGCGAGCTGCGTGATGTGTCCGATCGACATCGAATCTCCGAGAAAAAAGGGAGTAATGAACGAGGCCTTGACGGATAAGATCTTCGACGAGCTTGCCCCTCACGTCGGAACGATCGACAAAGTCGATCTCTTCGGCTTGGGCGAACCCCTCTTGGATCCGCACCTTATCTCCCGCATTCAGAAGGCAAAATCCCTTGGGTTCCGCAACATCGCCATTTCCACAAACGCCGAATTATTAAATGAGGAAAAACGATCCGCCCTCCTCGAAAGCGGGATCGATACAGTCATTTTCAGCATTGATGGGTTCCTCGCCGAGACGCACGAAAATATCCGCAGGAAGCTGCACTTCAATAAAGTCGTCGCAAATTGCCGTGCGATGATCGGCGAGCGTGATGCGGGAGGTTTTCGCACGAGATTCGTGGTGCGATTCATCCGGCAGGATGCGAATCGTGGGGAGTGGGACGACTACGCGCGGTACTGGTCCGAGGTTCTGTCCGAGGAGCGGAACGATTTGCTGATCCGGTATGATGCCCATTCCTGGTCAGGATCTTTATCCTCAAAAGATGCTCATTTGCAAGCGCTGGCACGTGATCCCTGCCTCGAAATGAAGCCCTGCTGGCATGTTTTCGAGCACTTGGTCGTCCTGGCAGATGGAACCGTTCCCCTCTGCAGTGAAGATTGGCATAAGGCGACGGTAAAATTCGGAAACGCAGACAAGGAATCCGTCCTCGCGATATTCAATAACAAGAAATACGCGAGGATCAGAACGTTGCATTCCCTGGGCACAAAAACGAAGATCCCGCTTTGCGGCGAATGCACGGTGCATTACAGTTCCTCCAGCAAGCTTGAAGTGGTTCCCCGTTATGAAACGCCCTAAAATCTCTATTATTGTTCCAACCTGCGACCGCCCGAACCTTTTGGACGGCACATTGAGAGGGCTTCTTCTGACTGATTATACGGACTGCGAGGTGCTCGTCTCCGACAACTTTTCAGACCCCCGGACAAAGGCGGTCGTCGATGCAATTCCTGACCCCCGACTTAGATATGTCAGAACCGCTTGCAGGATGGGGCTCTGCGATCACTGGGAGTTTGCAATCGCTCACGCCGTTGGCGAGTATTTCATTATCAACGGCGACGATGACGGCCTTACCCCAGATCTTTTGCCGAAGTTGGATGCCCTGATCCGGGAGGGGTACCAGCTCATATCCTGGATTACCGCGCTTTACTTCCATCCTGATTGGGACCATGATGAAGGTGGGAATGTTCTTCAGATCTCGCGTCCAGTCAGCGGGGAGATCTTCACTTTTCCTATCGGAAAAATTATCACAGAGTACACGCGGCTGAGGCGAGACTTTTTTCCCGAAATAACTCGGGTTTGCTGCAAGCTGTCGCTGGCGCACAGCGTGATACGCAGGACAGGCCGCTTTTTCTGGCCGCTGTCTGTTGATTTAACCTCCTCCCTACTCCTGCTTGGCGAGTTAAAGGACGGCGAGTTTGCGCTAATCGATTCATATATGGGATACGGCGGGCGATCAAAAGTCTCCAATGCGGCCGCCTACGAGAGATGTACAAAAAGCGGAGTTGGAGGGGATATGGAGCGGGCTGACAGGTTTTACAAAGAACATGGGGACATTGATTTCTGGCCATGGCACCCGCTTAAAACCAAAGCCTACTGGAACGGCCATGCGGCTGCATGGTCATTATTTTGCCACTGGCATGGTGAGTGGACCACATGCAAAATGGATACCCCGGTTCTTCTCGGGAGAATACTTGCCGAAGTTTATGGGATCACAAACGCAAATCCATTTTTGAATGATAATGATTTGACGCACATCAACAGCTATGTCTGGAGACTGCCATCCGATGAGATTCGAAATGCTTACATCGAGTGTCTGAAATTATGCTCCTACGCCCACGCCGACCTCCAGGAGGTGATGAGACAATCCAGCCTATTCATCAACTCTCGAATCGATCGGGACGACACGGCTTTTGTCTTAAGCATACATGCAGCCTTTACGCGAGGGCTAGAGGAATGGCTAAATAAAACACAAGGCACCCCACAGCAACGCAACGTTGAGCACCGACCGCATGGCGTTAAAAGAGTTAACGGCGTGGATTTCTTTATGTGTGATTCCCTGTCGATAAGTAACGGGTTTGAATTAACCCAGAAGCTGAGAGAAATCTCAGATCTTTTTTTTCCGGGCGCAAAAAAAACCGATTAAGACAACTCACGAAGACGAAAAATACCTCGCAGAAATGCTGCTCCAGTGGTTGGCCCAGGTTTTGGTCGGCTTATATTTTGCGCCAAACGGAATATCTGCGACAGAGTCAACGCGGGAGTCATTTTAGGAGTGGCAGGGTATGTTCTTATTCATGTGAGATTAGCAGAGCCAAGAGTTCTCGCCGCCCTCCATTACAACGCTGGGAAATGCCCATCACAGAAAACCCAGCAGGAAAACACAGCAGGAAATCATTGACTCCTGGCCTCGGGGGGCCGAGAATTTCAGTCCATGTGGGAGACGGCTCAAAAGTCGTTTTTTGGGGCTGCGGCGCACCACGAACAATCCATTCAAACTAACTCCACTTATTGATTGCCATGAAAACTCATCTCTTTCATCGAGACAACTGCCGTCTTTGCGGCAGCAAAAACCTGGAAGTTGTCGTCAAGCTTGACCCAATTCCGCTGGCGGAAAAATACACGAGTGCTGGCCAGCCAGTTGAAACTGCTGAATTTTATCCGGTCGACCTTTCGATGTGCCTCGACTGCGGTCACGTCCAGATTCTGGACGTCATTGATTCCGGCAAGCTCTGGGACGACTACACCTACCATTCCGGACAAACAAAAGGCATTGTTGACCACTTCAAGAAGGTGGCTGACAACATCATCGCGAAGCATCAGCCCCCCAAGGGGTGCCTGGTCATTGATGTCGGAAGCAACGATGGGAGCCTCCTGCGCCCATTTCAGGAGCATGGCTGTCAGGTTCTTGGCATCGACCCAGCCAAGGAGATCGCCAAGAAGGCCACCGCATCAGGGATTGAGACCATTCCGGAATTGATGACCGCGAAGCTTGCGGACAAAATCCGGGCGGAGCGCGGGCCGGCATCGGTGATCACGGCCTTCAATGTCTTTGCGCATGCAGATGACATGAATGGCATGGCGGACTGCATTCGACGGATGCTGGCCGATGACGGCATCTTCCAATTTGAGGCCCAGTATCTCCTGGACATTCTGGATAAGATGCTCCTCGGAACCATTTTTCACGAGCACATGTCTCACCATTCGCTCAAGCCGATGAAGATCTTTCTAGAAAAGCACGGCATGGAGCTGATCGATGTGGAGCGGGTGAACATCCAGATGGGCTCGATCATCGGAACGGCCCAGCTCATCGGCGGAAAGCGCAAGGTTCAGCCTGCTGTCGGAGAGATGCTTGCGCTCGAGGAGGAGAGAAAGCTCGACCGGCCGGAGACGATTCGCCAGTTCCGAACCCGGCTCGACCAGCTGAAATCCGAGGTGGATGTGCTCGTTGGGCAGTGGAAGAGCCAAGGGGCCACCGTCGCAGGGTACGGCGCCGCCCGCAGCGGCCCGACGCTGATCGTTCAGTTCGGATTGGAAAAAGTCATCCAATACATGTTCGACGACCATCCGCAAAAGGTTCACAAGTTTTCTCCCGGGCACGGGATCCCGGTTGTGCCGAGCTCCGAGCTCCTCCAGCGCATGCCGGATTACGTGGTGATCCTTGCGTGGATTCATGCCAAAAAAATTGTGGCCTCGAACCGGGAATACCTTGATCGCGGCGGAAAGTTTGTCGTCTGCTGCCCGAAGGTCACCGTGATCGGCTCGGACAACGCAGACGAGTTCACAGCCTAATTTAGGATCGAGGATGAACAAGCCCCCTCTCAACATCGGCATGATTGGGGCCGGGTTCATCGGGCAGCTCGCCCACTTGATGAACTACGCGGAAGTCCCAGGCTGCCGGGTTTTGGCGGTTGCGGAGTATCGTCCGGAGCTCCGCCGCAAGGTCGCTGAGAGATACGCGATCCCGCACACCTACGCCACGCACCACGAACTGCTCGGGAACCCGCAGATCGATGCGGTCATCGTGGTCACTCCTCGCGCCTACACGGCGCCGGTCGTGCTCGATTGCCTCAGGGCCGGCAAGCATGTGCTCTCGGAAAAGCCGATGGCGGGAACCGCCGCGCAGGCGCAGGAGCTGGTGGATTGTGCTGCCGCAAAAAATCTTCAATACGTGGTCGGCTACATGAAGCGGCACGACGAGGGGGTTCAGCTGGCGAAGCGTCTGCTTGACGATGCGATCTCCTCCGGCGAGCTCGGGCCGGTTCTATTCGCCCGCGCGCACTGCTACATGGGAAATTCCTACTGCCGCGCGGACGGGCACGTCGTCACCGACGAGAAGGCGCAATACGCCGACGAGGGCCTGCCCTCGGCTCCTCCATGGATGCCGCCCGAGCAGGTCAAACCTTACGCGAGATTCGTCAACTGCTTCTCGCACAACACCAATCTTTTGAGGTTTCTCTTCGGAAAAATGCCGCGCGTCGAGTATGCCTGCGTGAGGGGGTCTGTCGGTCAGGTCGCGGTGCTCGACATGGGAGGGTTTCGCGCCAGCCTGGAAACCGGCGACGCATCGAACCGCGGATGGGATGAGGTCACAGAAGTTTTTTTCGCGGATGGCAAGCTCACGATCCGCACCCCGCCTGCTCTTTTGAAAAATGTCCCGGCGAGCGTCGAGCTCTACAAGGCGGGGGCGATTCAGCAGGTTTTCAGCCCGCAGGTCAACTGGACCTGGGCGTTTCGCAGGCAGGCGGAAGCATTTGTTCAGGACATCCTATCCGGAGCCACTCCGCTGAGCCCGGGCTCCGACGCCATCGACGACCTCCGCCTGATTGAGGAGATCTGGAAGGCGGATCTCGCGCGCCCTGCGCGGATCCCATAGAATCCGCAGATGAACCCAAAAAGGAAAATGCAGGGGGAGGGGCTCCCGCGGAGTCGCTGAGCCGCAGAGAGTTGGAGGAAGATCAGCAATCACCTAGAAGATGTGAGACCTATTTTTCGTAACTTCCTCTCCTCTGCGTCCCTGCGCCTCTGCGGGAGATTCCATTCCGGTATTTAGGATGAACCTAGAAAAAGTAGTTCAAATGGCCACAAAAAGGCACTAAAACGCACAAAAACAGAAAGATATGATCACATTATTCCATGCCGCAACATTCACCCGCTGGGTGAATGGAAATCGTGATATGAATCGCATGCAGCGTGCTGTTTTTGTGACTCCTTGTGCCTTTTTGTGGCCAATTCATCTGCCGGATTTAGGTTTAAGCATACTCGCGGATCAGAGGTCTTCCCCAATCTGCGGAAATCCTGTTAATCTGCGGCTAATTCCCCTCCGTCATTTACGATAAAATGGTCAAAACCACAATCATCGGTGCCAGCGGATTTATCGGTCGCCACCTCTTCAAAAAATATCGCGAGACGGCACCGGAGACCATCGGGACGAGGTTTTCTCATGGCGACACGGAGCTTCGGCCCTTTGACATTTGCCGGCCCGATTTGAAGGCCATCGTGCCGACGGGTTCGGAGGTTCGAGCGGTGATCATCGCATCGGCCAAGCCGAACATCGGATACTGCGAACAGCACCGGGAGGAAGCTTTTGCCGTCAACGTCGCGGGGACGCTCGAGCTCGTCCGCCAGGCCGTGAATCTGGGATTGCAGCCCATTTTTCTCTCTACGGATTATGTTTTCGACGGCAGGGCCGGCCATTACGATGATGCTGCCGTCACCTGCCCAACGACCGAATATGGACGCCAGAAACAGGCGGTTGAGAACGAGATTCCGGCCCTCACGGACAATTACCTGATCCTGCGCCTGAGCAAGATCTATGGAACGCAGAAGGGCGACGGCACGCTGCTCGACGAAATCGCGAGCGCCCTGACTGCAGGCAAAGAGGTGCGCGCCGCAACCGACCAGATTTTTTCTCCAACTCATGTGGATGATCTCGTCCGCGCGATTGTTTCCATCCAGGAGCTGGGCCTCAGGGGCACGATCAACGTCTGCGCTCCTGAAAGCATCTCCCGGTGCGATGTGGCAATCTGCATGGCCCGGTCCCTCGGGCTGCCCGACTCGCGCGTTGCCCCCATATCGCTCCATGACCTGCCCGGGATGGAGGATCGGCCTCTGAACACAAGCATGACATGCCCGCGCCTCACCGCCGAGGTGGGCCAAACGTTTGCTCCCTTGCAAGGCTCGATCGACGCCGTGGCCGCCCAATGGAAAAATACTTTATGAAAACACTGGCCGCGATCTACGATTTCTCCCTGTTCCCCTATGCGTTTGGGGATGTGCTGACATGGAATGTGCGCACGGCGATGGCCGCCCATGAGGCCGGGGCGAAGCGATGCCATCTTGTTGTCCTGGCAGACGAGAAGATCCCGCACTGCGTATTTCAAACCCGGCCGGAAGCCGACCAATACCAGCTGTTCCTCAGCGAGTTGATGCCGGCCTTCTATTCCCATCCCTGCGCGGGCTCCTATAGCATCTTTCACGACCGTACAGATTTTCTTGCCCATATCGAGCGGCTGAAAGCGAGCGGAGATCTTCCCGCCGAGGAGCATGGGGAGTATGTTAAGGCGTATCAGGATACGTATTCCGGCCCATCGAGTTTTGCAGCCGTCACCAAATATTTCACGGATCGTGTGCTCAAGCAGACCCCGATCAACAGCTTCTTCAAAAAGCACAGATTTATTCCCAAGATCCGGGAAGTCATTGGCTGCAGGTTTGACGTCGATGCCCTGATCGCGGCGCAGGGCGAGGGCGCCGTCATCGTCTCCACCCAGTTCCGATTTCGAAACCTGGACCAGGCGATTCCGGATTCTGAAACCTTTCGAAATGCAGACAGCGTCGCATGGGAAGAGTTTTTTATCCGGGCGGCGGAAAAGCATCCCGAGGTCAAATTTGTTTTGCTGGGAAGGCTTCAGGAGAAGCCGCTCCGGATTTTGTCGCTTCCGAACATCATCGCGCCGAAGGCCCTTGGACTGAACCTCGGGCATGAGATTTCCCTCCTGCTCCGGTCGGACTTTTTTATCGGCTCCTCCAGCGGGTTTGCCCAGCTGGCAAACTTTTCTGACGTCCCCTATGCGATTGTGAAGATGAACCAGCGGGCCTGCGACGCCTATGACATTCCCTTTGGTGCGGACCGCCTGCCTTTTGCGTCCGAGAACCAAAAGCTTCTCTACGGAGATGAAACTCCCGAGATGCTCATGGCGGCGCTTGAGGAGGGGATCAGCGCAAGAGAAAAACGGGAGGGCAACAAGGGCGAACAATACCGGGCGGCCGAAAAGACTACGACCTCCCGCTTTTTCCTAAATAGCACGCATTTGCAGCAGGAGAATGCGAAGCTCATGATTCCAACTCTTAACCGGGCGATTCAATCCATGATCTGCTCGAAGCCGGAGGAGGCTTTGAAGGATATGAAGACGCTCCACCGGACGCTGTGGATGGACATGCACGGGCTGAAATCCTCCGAAATAGAAGGCGGTTCTCGTCCGACGATCGGGATCGTCATGCCGAATTTCAACCATGGGGAGCACCTGAAGAAGGCGTTTTTTGAGATGTGGTTCCAGACGCCCCGGCCGGACCAGTTTGTGGTTGTGGACGATGGGTCCACCGACAACAGCAGGAGCTTGATCAAAAAGTGGGAACTCGAATCCGACGCAAACGAGGCGATCTATCTTTCCCGGAATGTCGGGGTCAACCTGGCCTTTGCGGAGGCGGCCCAGGATGTCCGCACCGACTACTTCTGCCCCCGGTCGGTCGATGACACGTTCTTCCCGGAGTATCTGGGCAAGATTTCCATGGTGCTCGGCGCCCATCCGGATACCGGACTCGTCTGCTTCCAAGCCCTTAGGCACAAAGTTGACACCAACCAGCGCTTTCTCGGAAGCCAGATCGCCAATTCGGTGACTTCCTTCGGAGCGGATGAGGCGGAGCACGCGCTGCGCCACAATTACATTTGGGATCCGGGCATTGCTTGGAAAACCGATGAGTTCCGGAAGCTCCAGGGGGCCGACTGGCGGATGCGCTGGATCCAGGCCCTGCACATTGCCGACATTATCGCCCTCCGGCGGGGGTTCTGTTATATTCCGGAACCTCTCATGGAGTATAACATGAGGGAGGAATCCTATTCCGCCGGCGGGAAAGATCCCCTGCGCCATGCCGAGGCTTTTGTTGCTTCTGCCCGCGACCTTGCCAGCGATGACAAAGCCGATATTTTTGCGAAGTGCGTCCGCTCAGGCTTTCTCGGGCTCAGGGAAAATGCTCACATTCCGATTGAAGCGGTGCTGGGCGCTCCGTGGGAGGACGGCACGAAGCCGCTGCTGCTCATCCTGCATGGGCTGCTGACGTTTTTAGATGCCTCGCATGAGGCCAAGAAGGTGCCGGCTGAACATTCGGCACGCCAGGAGATCCAGCGGCTGGTCGCTTGGGCCGATTCCTTTTCAGACGAGGTGGACCTTGCGGGCGTCGTAGGTTTCCTTCGAAAGCCGCTTCTGAAACTTTCGCAGGATTCCCCTTGGCTCCCGCATTTGGTCGGCTTTTTTGCAAATCATTATGCCAAAAAAGGTCAGCACGACAAAGCCTTCGAACTTCTCAGAAAAGAGCTCAGGGGCGCAGCGCCTACAAAATCCGCCATGCGGACGTTTGTCCTGGTTGCCGGGAAAACCGAATCCCGAAAAGTTCGCGACGAGAAGTGGCGGCGGGCGATCGACATTCTAAGCGACGACGTATGGTTCGGGATGGAATACGTCCAGATTCTTGTCCGGGAAGACCGGATCGATGAGGCAAAAGATCTTGCGGCGCTTCTGGTCTCGAGAGACTCCGGAAAGGATGTTCACCAGGAGCTGGCAGAATACATTCCTGGGTATGAGAACCCCCATGCGTCGAACCTTCCTGTCACCCGCCTGGATCCGAGCTCCATTGAGGTGCCAGCGGCTCCGCCCGTCTCAACTCCCAATCGGGCGGCGTCAGCGCCTCCTGTCGCCGCGCGGACTGTGCCGCAGCCCGGGGAAAAAGCCGATCCCTCCTATCGCGTCCTCTTCATGACAGAGGGGTGGGCGGACCACCCGGGGGGATCCCCGACAAACAGCCTGCACAACCTGCTGGGGTCGTTTGACGCCTCGCACCTCGGCACGAGAGAGAACTTTTTCATCGAGGACGTGGAGGATACGAACAAGGTTTTGCTCGAAAGGTGTTTTGCTTCCCGTCCGGACCTGGTGGTCATCAGCGTCCCGACCCACCATCCGAAAACCCCCAAGCTGGAGACATACAAGCGGCTGCACGAGGCGGGCTTTGCGCTGGCGTTTATCTGGTGGGATGCGGTCAATCCCTTTATCATGGCCCTTGCGGATGAAGTGGCTCCCTATTGCCGCGTCAATCTGATTTTGGATTTCAACACCTTCAAACGCGATGAGCGGTATGTCGCTGTCTGGACTCCGCAGGATCCTCTGATCTATCGCGACCCGAAGCTTGTGCGGACGATCGACGTCTGTTTTGCGGGCTCGATGGACGGGTATGCCGACCGGCAACGCTTTTTGCAGGCGTTAAAAAATGAGGGGATCCCAGTCACTCAGGTCGGAGGCCAGCGGGAGCAGAACCTATCGGTTGAGGATTATGCCTGGCATTTCCAGAAGGCGAAAATCTCGATCAACTTCCCGATGAACCGACTCGGCCTCTTCCAGACAAAAGGCCGGACCTGGGAGGTGGCGGCTTGCGGCGGAGCGCTGTTTGAGCAGGATAATCCGGAGACGAGGAAGTGGTGGACCCCCTGGGTGGACTACGTGCCGTTCACAAACGAGCAGGAGCTGGTCGAGCGGGTCCGGGATTATTTGAAGCATCCGGAAAAGCTGGAGGTGGTTTCCCGAAATGCCAAAGCGAAGTTCGATTCGCTCTACAACGCGCGGGCATGGTGGTCAACTGTCTTCGATGCCTGCAAGCTCGGAGGGCCTCGCCCGGCCGCCCTTGCGGAGGCAGCAGTCCCCGAACCGAAGCCTGGAGACTTCTTCTCGGATCAGGAAGTGCTCAACATCGAGGCCCTGGCCGCCAGCTACCGCAGCGATCCGGGAGATGAGGCGGCACGGGAACATTTGCTCACATTGCGGCAGGGGCTTGCCTCCTACCTGCTGGAATGTGATGCCGGGGATTTGTCCAAGCTTTTCACGAGAGATTTCGGAAAAGTTTACCGCATGCTGGTCGCCAGCTCCCTGCAAAATGAGCCGATGACGCCGGATGAGAAGGCAAGCTTCCAAGCGTTCTCAGAAGGTTTCCGAGCGGCCCCCGCAGGAGACTTTGATTTCCGCGAACTCCTCGTTTACATGCTCTACCGCATGGCGCACGCCGGCTCGCTCCCGACGGCCTTGGAAAACGTTCCGGCGTGGTTCCGTGAGGATTATCTGGCCTATGTGCTCTGCTCCCCACAAGGGATGACCGAGATCGGCGAGGCCGACAGGTATTTTGAACACCTGCTGCAATGGGTGCGGGAAGTGCATGGGCGGATCCATCGGGAGCCAACATCAGAAGTGACGGTCCTGGCTGCGACGGCATTTTTGTCGCGGCTGAATCTGATTCCTGTCTATTTTACGACAGCGGATGTCCGGGAGCTGATGACGTTGCGGGCGAGGATCATGGAGTTCGTGATGGAAAGAAGCGGTGCGGTCTTTGATGCGAAATTTCCCGCACGGCAGGTCGGGCGCACGAAGATCCAAGTCGGTTTCCTGAATGCCCATTTCGGATCACAAACGGAGACTTATACGACCCTCCCCTCGACCTATCTCGATCGAAAGAAATTTGAAATCCACCTCTTCTCTCTGCACGAAGGCCAAGGCCCGCTGATCGACCATTGCTCCAGCATCTCGGACAGCATGGTGGTGCTGCCAGCGAGCCTGCCGGAGCAGGTTGCGGCCATACGGGCGGCGGGGTTGGATGTCTTGCTGATCGGGACAAACGTCACGGCCGTGACCAACCCGGTCGCGATGCTTTCGCTGTTCCGCCTCGCCCCGATTCAGATTTTCACAAACTCCTCGCCCATGACGACGGGCATGCGGCATGCGGACTGGTACCTTTCGGGAAAAATCCAAGGCTTCGACGGATACTCGGATCAATACACGGAGCGCCTCCTCCTCTTTGATGCCCCGATCAACTGCCTGGATTTCACTGTGGATTCGCAGCCTCCGCAAACCCGCTTCACACGGGAGGGATTGGGGATTCCCGAGGACGCCATGGTTTTCGTCAGCGGGGCCAACTTCTTTAAGATTCTGCCGGAGCTCCAGGAGACGTGGGCGAAGATCCTCAAGCGGGTCGAGGGAGCCAAGCTGCTGCTGCACCCGTTTAATCCGAACTGGACGAATGCTTACCCGGTCAAGCAATTCGAGAGAAGCATGCGTGAGGTCTTCCGCCGCCATGGCATTGACGAAACCCGCCTCATGGTTTCGACGGACCTATTGCCGACGCGGATGGACGTCCGGAATCTGCTGGCGATCGGGGATGTGTATCTGGACTCCTATCCCTTGTCAGGAAGCGTCTCGCTCGTGGATCCGCTCGAGGCGGGCCTGCCGACCGTGATTTGGCGGGGAGAGACCTTCAGATCCCTGCTGGCGGCCTCGATGGTCTCGGACTTGGGAATTCCCGAGCTGATCGCGTCGGATGAAGCCGGCTACGTGGACCTCGCGGTCAGGCTGGCGACAGAGGCTGGGTATCGGCATGAGATCCGGGATCGCATTCGGGATCGGATGTCAAAAACGCCGCGTTTTTTTGACTGCGCTGCGTATGGGCAGCAGGTGGGCAAGGTTCTGGAGGATCTCGTCCTGGCCGAGCGCAAAATCGAGGATGTGCCCGACAACAAGGAGCTTCTTCGCCGTGCCAAAGCGGCTTTGGCTGACGGAAAATCTTCTGAGACGGAAGACCTCTGCCGCCTGCTGCTTGAGCGCGCGCCTGAGACGGCAGGCGGGTGGGGGCTGCTCTCGGAGCTGGCCCGACGATCGGGCGATCTGAACTATGCGGCAGAGCTGGTGGATCAGGCGTTGGAGCTGGAGCCGCAAACGGCTGGGTTTTGGTCCGCGCTCGGAGAAATCCGCTGCGATCAAAAGGATTTCGATGCCGCGCTTGCCGCTTTCCAACGTGCCGTCGAGCTCCGCCCCAACTTCTCATCCGCCTGGCTTGGCTTGGCCGTCGCCCACGATGGGCGCCAGGAGCCCGCCCTGGCCGAAAAGGCCTATACCCAGGCGCTGCGGCACGCGAAGGACCGCGTGGAAACCGCCCGGATCCGTGTCAACTTTGCAGATTTTTTCAGGGCCAAAAAACGGATCAAGGAGGGCATCAAGCAGCTGCGGAAAGCGGTTTCTGAAGTTCCCGATTCGTGCGAGGTCATGCTCCTTCTGGGATCGTTCCTCCAGGAAGGTGGCGAATTGGCGGAGGCGCTGTCCACGTTTGCACGGGTGGCTAAAAAATTCCCAAACAACGGCAAGTGCTGGCTGGAATGGGGGAAAGCCCTCCTCCAGCTTGGGAAGCCTGACGAGGCGGCGGAAAAAATGAGAAGGGCGGTGGCCGCCCAGCCCGATGATCCCGTGATTCTTTTCAATTTAGCCTATGCCCTGCAGAGCATCTCGCAGCGCACGGAAGCCCTCCAAGTGTATTTGGAGGCGGAGCGCGCGGGGTGCGATACGGCAGATTTGCACATCAATATCGGCGTCATTTTTAAGGACCAGGAACGCTATATGGAGGCGGCACAGCGCTTTCACAAGGGATTCGAGCGCAACCCGGAATCCCACGCAGCCATGAATAACCTTGGCGCCGTCTGCATCAACCTGGGGCTGACCACCGAGGCGATCGAATGCTTCCAGCACGCCCTGCGCCTTAACCCGACCATGTGGGCTCCGCACAACAACCTCGGGCACATGTTGAAGATCTCGGGCAAGGCGGCCGAGGGGATGGCCTATTACTGCAAGGGCCTGGAAATTGCTCCTAACTACAAGGAGATGATGCACAACTACCTCCTGTGCACGCTCTATCAGACCAATTTCTCCCCGCAAAAGATTTTTGAGGAGCATCGCAAGTGGGGCGCTCGGCTCGCGGCGAACATCAAGCGCCTGCCGCGCCGCCATGTCCGCGACGGCCATCCCCAGGGGAAGCTCCGGATCGGATACGTCTCGCCCGACCTCTGCCTGCATCCCGTCTCGTTTTTTGTCGCAGCCCTGATGGGCGGCCACGACCGCGAGCGCTTTGAGGTTTATGCCTACTCCGACGTGCATAAGGTGGATGCCGTGACGGAGCGTTTCCGCAGCATGGTCGATGTCTGGCGCGACATTTCTGAAATGCAGAACAAGGAGGCCGGCGAGCTGATCCAAGCGGATGAGATCGACATCCTCGTGGACCTTTGCGGCCACACCGCTCACAACCGCCTCGAGGTGCTGGCCGCCAAGCCAGCGCCGATCATCGCCAGCTACCTCGGCTACCCGGCCACCACCGGAATGCCGGGCGTGGATTTTCGCATCACCGATGCGGCGGCCGATCCGCTGGGGAAAACCGATGCCTGGCATATGGAAAAACTGGTGCGCTTGGATCGCTGCGCGTGGTGTTTTGAACCCGCGGCAACCAGCCCGCCAGTGGGCCCCCTGCCTGCAGAGAAAAATGGTTTCATCACGTTCGGGTGCTTCAACAACCTGGCGAAACTCAACGCTCCGCTCTACGACTCATGGGTGAATATCCTGCGCCAGGTCCCGGATTCCCGGCTGTTCCTCAAAGCCAAGACGCTGATCGATCCGGGGATTTGCCAGGAAGTGAACGATTACTTTACCACCCGGGGCATCGCGCTGGATCGCCTGCGGGTCTCGGGATTCGAAGTCAGCACCGCAAGCCACCTCGACCGCTACAACGAGGTGGATATCGCCCTGGATAGCTTCCCGTATCACGGCACCACCACCACCTGCGAAGCCCTGTGGATGGGGGTGCCCGTCATGACCCGCGCGGGCGAGGCCCACCTCTCGCGGGTGGGAGTGAGCCTCCTCCAAGCGGTCGGGCATCCCGAACTGGTGGCGTCGTCGGAGGAGGAATACATCCGGCTCGCGGTCGAGCTCGCTCAGGATACCGCCCGGCTCCGCGCCGTGCGCGCAGAGTTGCGCGGGCAATTCATGGCGTCCCCCTTGCTCGACCAAGCAGGGTTTATCCGGGCTCTCGAAGCGTCCTATCTCACGATGCTCAGCCTTCCCGCCGACTGAGCCGCCCTACCGCCGGAAGATTGCCCGCAGGGGGTGCTCGTCGAGGACGTTGGCCTGGATCCCGCCGAGCTTTTTTGCATCGTAGAGCTGGATGCCCACATAGGAGTAGATCGGAGCGACCGGGACGGCGGTTTTCACAAGCAGGTCTTCGGATTCGCGCAGGATGCCAAAGCGCTTGGCGGGGTCGAGCTCCCGGGCAGCCTCGGCGATCAGGCTGTCGTAGCGCGGGCTGCTCCAGCCGGTCCGGTTGTTCCCGCCGCCGCTAAGAAACATGTCGAGGAACGTGTTGGGATCGGGGTAGTCGCCGACCCAGCTCGAACGAGCGATGTCGTAGTCAAGAAGCGCGAGCGAGTTGAGATAGACCTTCCACTCCTGGCGGACGAGGTTGACGTTCACCCCGAGCGCCTCCCTCCACATGCTCTGGAGCTCGACGGCAACCGCCTCGTTGAGCTCGCTCTTGCTGTAGAGGTAGTTCGCAAGCGGGAACCCTTTGCCATTCGGGAACCCGGCTTCCGCGAAAAGCGTCCTGGCCAGCTCCGGATCGAAGCCGAGCCCGTCGGTGCCGGAGTAGCCGGGGATTCCTGGAGGGACAAACCCCGGCGCCGGGAGCTCGCCGGCGCGAGTGATTTTCTCGACGATCCGCCTCTTGTCCACGGCCAGAGAAAACGCCCGGCGGACGCGCTCGTCGGCAAACGGCCCGCGCGCGCAGTTGTATCGCAGGAAGTAGATCCCGAGAAACGGGGCCGCATGAAACCAGGGCATTTTCTTCAGCTCGTCAAGCAGGGCGGGCGGAGCAAGCCCCTTGTCCATCACCAGGTCGGCAAGCCCGCTCGCAAAAAAGTTGAACGCGACGTTGGCGTCCGAGATCGGAAGGATGTCCACGGAATCCAGGGCGACGCGGCCCCAGTAGCGCGGGTTCTTTTTCAGGCGGATCTTGTCGTTGATCCGCCAGGAGTCGAGGACGAACGCCCCGTTGCTGATCATGTGCTCCGGCTTCACCCAGTCGTCGCCCTCGCGCTCGATCAGGTCGGTGCGCACCGGGTGGAGGGTCGGAAATGCGCACAGCTCGAGAAAATACGGCGTCGGATTTTCCAGCTCGACGACGAGCGTCCGGCTGTCTGGCGCCTTCGCCCCCACGTCGGAAAATCCCGCAGCCCTGCCTTCGGCGAACGCCTGCGCATTTTTGATCGGGAACAGCTGGTAGCTGTAGGCCGCCCCGGTCGCCGGGGTCAGCGTGCGCTTCCAGGAGGACAAAAAATCGTTGGCGGTCACGGGGGTCCCGTCGCTCCACTTTGCATCCGGCCGGAGCCGGAACGTATAGGTTCGCCCGTCTGGAGAGATCTCCCACGACTCCGCGACTCCTGGCACGGCGCGCCCGCCCTCGTCATACGCGCACAGCCCTTCAAACAGCGCGTTGACGATCCGGCCTTCCGGCTGCCCGGTGATGATCGCCGGGTCGAGGGTCTCCGGCTCCGCCCCATTGATGAACACCAGATCCGCGCGGCGCTGGCGCGCATCGCAGGCGGCAAGAAATACGATGCAAGCCAGTCCCGCCGCGCGCAGATTCATGCCTGTTTAAAAACCATTTTCCCGCCGGCTGCAATGCTGATCGAGCCGACTCACTGCGCGATGAGCGGAAGCCCGTCCGGCTCAAACCACTCGCGGGGCGAGGTTCGGGCGGCCACGCCCGAGATCGTGGCCTCGGCAGATTCCGAGCCCGACCGGATCCGCATGCCGACCGCCCGCTCGGCCTCCAGCACCCGCTCGTAGCGGATGTTGTCAATCGTTTTGAACAGGCGCCCGCTTGCCGTGTAATGCTCGACCTTCCAGTATCGCCCGGAATCGTCCAGCCAGTAGCGCATCCTCGCCGGAGCGGATGCCGCCCCGGCAATTGGAACAAGGTCGATCACGCTGCAGGTCCGCGTGACGCCATCGCCGCACAAAATCGCCTCGCCGCCTGCCGGAGTCGCCGAAAAATCCTCCCCCAGCCGCCAGTTCGGCGAATCAAAAGCCATCGGCTGCGACCACATCTGCGCGGCGGATATCCTGACCGGACGCTTCGCATGGGGGTCAAAAAACCAGCAGGCCTCGTCCTGAAATAAAATCCGCTTCCCGACGTCCTTCGGCGGGGCCGAGCAGATCATCAGGGTCGAAATCTTTTTTCTCCCGGGCTCTTGAGAGACCCAGGAGTAAACCTTGAAGGTCGATGTTTCCGGCGGCTGCGATGGCTTGGCGGAATGCCGGATTTCCAGCGTCGAGACCGAGCTCTGGCTTGGGATCCGGATGCGATCGATGCGCGCGACCAGCCCGCTCGAGTCGGTGCCGGCAAAAAGTGACGAGGCCCAGATGGCCAGCAATGCCAGCAGCGAGGGGAAAAGGCCCAGGGGGGATTTTGAAGGAAAGGTCATGGAAACGAGGCGGCTCCGGTCAGGTGCGCAAGGCATCAATAATCACCATCCGGCTGGCGCGGCGCGCCGGAAAGAACGCTCCCAGCAGGGCGACCAGAAGGCATCCGAAAAAGCTCGCGGCCATGATGTCCGGGGCGGATGTCACGAGGACCTCCAGCTTCGCATGCATGGTGACCATCGGGGGGATGTAAAGGATTTCGGCGCGATTGATGATCGCGGAGATGGTGATCGCGAGCAGCAGGCCCAGGAGGCTGCCGGCGATTCCGAGGATGAGGCCCTCGATCGTAAACATCCGGATGACGTCCGAGCGGGTCAGCCCGATCGCCCGCCCGGTGCCGATCTCCCGCACGCGCTCCATCACCGACATCATCATCGTGTTGTAGATGGTGAAGATCAGGACGACCGAGATGATGCAGAACGCAAAAAGAAAGAACATGTCCATCATTTGGACCGAGCGGACGTTGTTGGGGTTCAGGTCCCAGCAGTTGCGCCATTCGAGGCCGAGCTTTCCCTGCTGCCTGAGAGTTGAGAGCCTGGCCTCGATGACAGGCAGCGCCCTTGCATCTTTCAGCAGGAGGATGATCGATGTCACGCGGGGTTGCTCGCCCGGAAACAGGAGGGACGAAGCCAGGGGCAGGGGCATGAAGACGAGCCGGTTGTCAAGCTCCTCAAGCGGGCGGGTGCTCAGCTTGCGCACCGTGGCGCTCACCATGTTGGCCATGCCTCCGGAAGGCGGCTGGGAAATCAGCTCCACCGCCGGTGGGATTGTTGCCGCGCCGGGGGGAGGCATCTGGATGTCGAGGATGCGCGCGAGGCCGACCCCGAGCGTGATCCCCTCGGGGTCGGAGGCATCGAGCTCCGGCCCCGCCGCGTAAAGCTCGGCGTTCGCTGCGATGGCGCGGACATCTGCGAGCCCGTGCGGGTTCCACCTTGCCAGGCGTTCCAGATCTTCCGGGAAGGCCCCGATGCCGAGGAATGCGGTCGAGGTCTGCCGGTCGGCCGAGCTCACCATGCCTTGCACCAGCAGCTGCCCGGTCACCATTTCGAGCAGCGGCCCGATCACCTCATCTTCGAGCATCTGGCGCTTGATTCCGTCGTAGCTGGCGATCGCGTAGGCGGCCGGGTTGCCGGCTCCCTTGCTGCGGAAGCCTTCCTGGAACAGCTGCAGGTGTCCGGTCATGCTGGCTGCGTGCGTCTCGCTGGCCAGGTGCGCCCAGACGACATACCCGCCGAACAGCACCAGCCCGGCGCAGGACAGGCCGATGGCCAAAACCGTCGCCAAGGTCCGGCGCTTGTTTCTGAGCACGTTGCGGAGGGCAAGATGCCAGAACATCATGCGCTCACCAGGGTGCCGTCCCGCAGCGTGAACCGCAGCTCTGCCATCGCTGCAATCGCCGGATCGTGGGTGGAGATGACGAAGGTCGTGCCCGTGCGATCGCGCATCCGGTGCATCAGGGCAATGATCGCCCGGCCGGTCGCTGCGTCGAGGTTGGCGGTCGGCTCATCGGCGATCACCAGCTCCGGGTTGGCCACCAGCGCGCGCCCGATCGCCACCCGCTGGCACTGCCCGCCAGACAGCTCGCCCGGCCGCTGGTCGTCCGCGCCTGCCAGCCCGACCGCGCCCATCATCGCCAGCGCGCGCTCCCTGGCCTCGTTCTTGCCAACCCGTTGGAGCAGCAGGGGGTATTCGATGTTCTCGACGGCCGTCAGCACAGGGATGAGATTGAAATTCTGGAAGATGAATCCCAGCTTCTTCGAGCGGAACTGCGACTGGAGGTCATCCGCCAGGCTGGCGACATCGCAGCCGGCCACGAGGACTTTCCCGGAAGTCGGCTGGTCGATGCAGCCGATCAGGTTGAGCAGCGTCGTCTTCCCCGAGCCGGACGGCCCTTGGAGGACAGCGAACCCGCTCCCGGGCATCTCCAGCGACACGCCGCGCAGCGCCTCGACACTGCGATGCCCGAGCGCATAAGACTTGCGCGCATCAATCACCTGAACGAGCGGCCGGGAGCTTTCAAGCATCGTATTCTGAAATGAAGTTTCATGCGGGCGATTGCTGCCGGGGATCACGGGTTGGCCGGTCCGAGGAAGAGCGCCGGCAGCTCGTGCAGCCCGGAAATCGTGTCGTCCGGGATGACCTCCGCATACTCTTCCGAGCCGGGAACCTTCAGCCAGACCGCGCGGGCGAGGCCTGCGTTTCGGGCTCCGACGATGTCGCGGGCAAGGCTGTTGCCGACCATTGCGGCCGCATCGGCAGAAACGCCCAGCTCGCGAAGAAGGATGTGAAAAATCTCCGGCTTCGGCTTTCCGATCAGGTGCTCGCCCGAGATGGCAATGGCATCGAACGCGCGAGCGAGTCCGGAGGCGGCAATCTTTTCGCGCTGGAGGTCGGGTGCCCCGTTGGTGAGGAGGCCGATTTTATAGGCGGGCTTCAAGCGGGCGAGCGTCTCTTTCGCATCAGGCATCAGGCGCTGAAGCCTGCGCCGGGATGCCGAGAATTCCAAAGCCAGGACCTCCTCGTCGCCAGAAAGCCCCTGCTCGCGGAGGACGGCATCAAAGAGGGTGAGGCGAAAGTTTTCAGCCCAGGCCCGCAGGGAAACGAGGTCGGGGGATTCGCCAAAAAACTCCCCCCAGAGGCATTCCTCGGCCGTGATTCCTGTTTCTGCGCAGTATCCCAGGCACGGGTTGCCGCGCCACAGGAGGACCGAGAGCCTCCGGGCGTCGGCCAGGAAGCGCGCGACGTCGGATCCATGCAGCCTCCCTGCCAGCGCTGCGGTTTTCTCCATGGCGGATTTGGAGATGGCTTCATCCACGATGAGCGTGTCGTCGAGATCAAACAAAATGGCTTGCAGGGGCATCCCCCATCCCCTCGCAGAGCCGCCGCCGATTGTCCATATTGTAAAAGAAAAAAAACCTGCTGTAATATCGGTTTCCTATGAGCGCATTTCCTGACATCAGCAACATCCCTTACGAGGGGACAACCTCAAAAAACCCACTCGCTTTCAAGCACTACAACCCCGCTGAGATCATCGAGGGGAAGACGATGCGCGAGCACCTGCGGTTTTCCGTCGTCTATTGGCACACGTTTCGAGGCACGGGCTCCGACCCTTTCGGCGCCGGGACGATGCTGCGCCCGTGGGACGACGGGACGAGCTCGATCGAAAATGCGCAGAGGCGCGCGCGCGTGGCCTTTGAATTTTCCGGGAAGCTCGGGGCCCCGTTCTACGCATTCCATGACCGCGACGTTGCCCCCGAAGGCGCGACCCTCTCGGAGTCCAACAAGAATCTCGACTCTGTTGTGAAGGTGCTCAAGGAGGAGCAGCAGCGCACCGGAATCAAGCTCCTCTGGGGCACCGCCTGCCTCTTCGTGCACCCGCGGTTCCTTCACGGAGCGGCCACCAGCCCCAATGCCGACGTCTTCGCCTACGCCGCCGCACAGGTGAAAAAGGCGATGGAGGTGACGCACGAGCTCGGCGGCGAGGGGTATACGTTCTGGGGCGGCAGAGAGGGATACTCGACGCTCTGGAACACCGACATGAAGCGCGAACTCGACCACCTCGCCAGGTTCCTCCACATGGCGGTGGATTACAAAAAGGAGATCGGCTTCCAAGGCGCGCTCTACATTGAGCCGAAGCCGAAGGAGCCGACCCGCCACCAATACGACAGCGATGCGGCCGCGTGCCTGAACTTCCTCCGCGAATACGGGCTCCTCGAGCATTTCCAGCTGAACCTCGAAACCAACCACGCGACACTGGCCGGCCACACGATGCACCATGAGTGCGAGGTCGCCGCCGCCGCCGGAGCGCTCGGATCCATTGACGCCAACACCGGAGACGAGCTCATCGGGTGGGATACCGACCAGTTCCCGAGCAGCCTCTACCTGACGAGCGCGATCATGCTCACCGTCCTGAAAATGGGCGGGCTCAAATCCGGAGGCCTCAACTTCGATGCCAAAGTCCGCCGCGAATCGTTCGAGCCGGCCGACCTTTTCTATGCGCACATCGGAGGCATGGACGCCTTTGCGCGCGGGCTCAAAATCGCCTCGGCGATCCGCTCGGACGGCCGCATCGGCAACATCGTCAAGAGCCGCTACTCCAGCTGGGATGCCGGGCTCGGCGCAGAGATCGAGGGCGGGAAGCATTCGCTGCAGACGCTCGAAAAGGTTGCTTTGGCCACGAACGACCCGGCCCAGCATGGCAGCGGGCGCCAGGAGCTCATCGAAAACATCCTCAACGAGCTGATCTGACCGGGCTTGGCCCGGCCGGAAACCCCGAGGGATTAGAATGCCGGATTTTTCTCTGCACCCCCGGCGGGCGATCGTGTAAGCCGGGCGTTTTGGCACGCAATGGAAACCTCCGAGCCTCCCGATGAAGAGCTGGTCGCCCGCACCCAGGCGGGCGATGCCGCAGCGTTCGACGAGCTGGTCGTCCGCTTCGGCCCCAGGCTCTACGGCCTCGTTTACAACATGACCTCGAACCACGAGGACACCAACGACCTTCTGCAGGAGGTCTTCGCCAAGGCCTACCGCTCGATCAAGGGGTTCCAAAGAAAATCAAGCTTCTACACCTGGATGCACTCGATCGCCGTCCACCGCACGATCAATTTTCTCAAGAAGCGAAACCGGCGGGTGACGATGAGCCTCGACGACGTGGACAACGGGATCGCAAACGACCCCGACTTCATCGAGGCCACCAGCGACCACGACCCGAGGCACCAGGCAAATCTCGGCGAGCTTCAAAAAAAATTGAACGAGGCGATGATGAAGCTGTCTCATCACCATAGAGCGGTGGTGACGATGTTTGACATTCAAGGAATGCCCCATGCGGAAATTGCAAAGATCCTCAAGATTTCGGATGGGACCGTCCGTTCGCGGCTCTTCTACGCTCACCGGCAGTTGCAAAATTACCTCCAAGAGTTTATATCTGGCTAGCTGCACATTATGACACCCGAAGAAAACATATCGAAGATCATCCGGCTGAAGCGATACGAGCAGCCGCCTGCAGGCTATTTCGAGGGCTTCCTCCAAGAGTTCCAGTCCCGCCAGAATGCGGATTTTGCGCGGCCGACATTCTGGGAGATCGTCCGGGACCGGGCATCTTCGCTCGAGATGTTTTTTCAGGCTCCGCGCCTGGCGTATGCCGCGGTGGCTGCCGCCCTTGCCGTGGCCGCCGTCACCTTCAGCGTGCTCCCCGCATCGCGCGTTTCTGGAAATCTGGCGGATGTGCGCCAGCCGCTCACTCTGGCTTCGCCGCAACAGGTCACGATTGGGGGATCGCTGCCGGTTGTCATGCCCGTCGCCGGCTCCCCTTCCGTGCAATACGTGCTGCCGGCCAGCCCGGCGAGTTATGCTTCCTCGCGCAGCTTCTAAACTCCTTGCTGCCGCCGCACTGGCGGCATTTGCGGTCCCTTGCGGGGAAGGCAATGGGCTGAGGGCAGAAGATCCTGAAGGGAAAATCCAGCCGGCCATTGCTCTCAATGTCTTCGAGGCGCGGCGCTCAGCCGTCGTAAAGGTTCGGGCAAAAGACAGGCTAGGGATCCGGTTTGGCAGCGGATTTTTTGCTGATCCGACCGGCCTGGTTTACACGCATGCCGGAATCGTGATGCGGGCGGATGAAGTGGCGGTGCTGACCTGCGGGAAGGAGCTGCCAGCCCAGGTTCTTGTGGTGGATGAGCGCAGCGGGATCGCGATTTTAAAGGTGGACGCCAGCACCCCCTCCATCCCGATCGGAGATTCCCAAAAAGTTTTTGTGGGAACACCGCTCATGCTGATCGGGTATCCTGAGGATCTCGGAGTGAGCGTCGGCTTCGGGGCGGTTTCCTGCTTTGACCGGAAGATCCTCGACAAGTATTTTTCGACCACACATATCCGGGCGGATATTTCTGTTGAGCGAGGCCAAGGCGGATCGCCGGTAATGACCCTTCAGGGCGAGGCGATCGGGATCCTGGTGGGGAGCCTTGATTCTGGAGCTGCCTGCCGTGTGCTGCCGATGCGCGCCGCCGAAAAGGTGCGGGCGGATCTCGCGCGCTTCGGGGAGCCGCGCCCAGGGTGGGTTGGCGTAGAGGTCGCTGACGCTGCGGAGCCGGTTTCCGGTTCCGCTGCAATTGTCGGAGCATTGGATCCTGAGACTCCCGCAGCGCAATCAGGGCTGAAGCCTGGGGATACCCTGCTCCAGGTCGGAGCGACCCCCATCACTTCGAGCGAGGACGTGATTGACGCAGCCTATTTCCTCACGGCCGGGGAGAGCACTGAGATCCAAGTCCAGCGCGGGGCCGAAAAGCTTTCCATCGAGGTGCGGCCGGTCCTCCACCCGCATGCTCGCAGACAGGATATGCAGGCGACCGTCTTGCCAGATGCCAAGATCCATCTCGAGTAAGCTTTGCTGGGCCGCCACGGCATTGGCGTGCTCCCTGACGGCTTCCGGATGGGAGATCAAGACGTTCGGCGGGCACGAGCATGTGCCGATCGAGGAGGTGGCAACGTTTTACGGCATGGGCCATTCGAGCGCCCCAGACGCCAACACGAAAAAGCTTTGCGGGTCGGGCAGGGAGCTCGTCGCCACGCGATCCTGCCGCGAGGTCGGCATCAACGGGATCAAACACTGGCTCGCATTTCCGGTTGTCGAGGAGGGCGGACGATTCTATGTTTCGCGCCTGGATCTCGGGAAAACGATCGAGCCCGCATTCCGCCCCGCTCAAATCCAAGGGATCCCACCAGTCACAACCGTCGTCCTCGATCCCGGCCACGGAGGAAATGATAACGGCGCAAGAAGCCGGTACGAATACGAAAAAAACTTTTCCCTCGACGTGGCGAGGCGGGTCAGGGACCGGCTGAAAAAATCCGGGCTTCGAGTCCTCATGACGCGGAACAGCGATGCCTTCATCGAGCTCGCGGCCCGCGCGGCAGCCGCAAGCCAGCTGAAAGGCGCCCTCTTCGTAAGCATCCACTTCAACGCGGCCGACTCGAACCCGTCGGCCAACGGATTTGAAATTTTCTGCGTGACCCCTCGGGGGGCCCCATCGACAGCCTACGAGCAGACCAGGCTGCGCGACATGATCGAGGAGAACGGCAACGAGCACGATATCCACAGCTTCGCCCTTGCGAACACGATCTCCCACGCGATGCAAGGTAAGATGGGCATGGCGGACCGCGGGGTGAAGCGCGCGAGGTTCGCTGTCCTGCGCCTCGCCGGAGTTCCAACCGTCCTTGTTGAAGGCGGGTTCCTCACGAACCCTGGAGATGCGCGCAACATCGCTTCCAAGCCATGGCGCGACAATTACGCCTCCGCGATCACCTGCGGGATCTTGGAATACAAAAAGCTCGCTGAGCAGGGGAAGCCGCCGCGCGAGGTCGCCAGCTATCGGGATCCAGATCCCGGGCCGACGACAGAGGCGTCCGTCCTCCACAATCCGCCCGCCGTTCCGGGGGTCACTCTCCGAGAACTGTCTGAGTAGCGAGGGCCCCCGCAGCTTGGTCAGCTCAGCGCGAGCTGCGCGGTGGAGATCTCGAGGATCTCGTTTGTAATGCTGGCCTGGCGCGCCTTGTTGTATTCCAGCGTGAGATCCTTGACGAGGTTTCTGGCGTTGTCGGTGGCGCTCTTCATGGCGACCATGCGGGCGCTCTGTTCGGATGCGCGCGTGCCGAGCAGCGTCTGGTAAACCGAAAAGTGAATGTAGGCGGGCAGGATCGCATCCAAGACCGAGCCGGCTTCCGGCTCGAACTGGATGCCCCCTTCGAAGGTGTCCTTCTCGCCGTAGGCGTTCTTCATCCCGATCTCCTCCAAGCTGGTCAGCGGCAGCAGGGGCATCGCCTTCGGAATCTGCGAAAGCGTGCTGACGAACATCGGGAAGAGCACGGTCACCTTGTCCACCGTGCCATCAAGAAACTTCGCAATGCAAAACTTCGAGATCGCCTTCGTCTGCAGGAACGTCGGGCGGTCGAGGAGCGGGAAGTCGGCGAGCACCTCCCGCTTCGTGCGCGCCAGGAACTGAGATCCCTTCTTCCCGACGGAGACAAACAAGGTGCGCTCCGGATCGAAGGCCATGGCCTCGCGGAAGAGATTGGTATTGAGCGCGCCGCAGAGCCCTTTGTCCGTGCTGAAGAGGAGGACGAGCTCCTTCTTCCCCTCGCGGCGGTTGAGCAGCGCGTGGGCGGAGGGCTCCACGGCATCGCGGAGGGACACGATCACCCGGTTCAGCAGCTGGGCGTAGTCGCGGCCGTTGATCGCCATCTGCTGGGCCTTGCGCATCTTCGATGCCGCGACCATCTGCATCGCCTTCGTGATCTGGGCGGTGTTCTTGACGGATTTGATCCGCCGCCGGATGTCGCGCAGGTTCGCCATTAGCTGTTGAAGGATTTGAACTCCTCGACCGCCGCGCCGAGCTCTTTCTCAATCTCTTCGTCAAACTGCTTCTTCGTTTCGATCTTCTGCAGGATCGCCTCTTTCCGGCTTTCAAGAAAGTCGGCCAGCTTGTTCTGGGTGGCCTTCACTTTTTCCGTCGGCACCGAGTCGAAGAGGCCTTTCTGCATCGCCCAGAGGATCGCGGCCTGGACACGGATCGCGACCGGGTGGTGCTGCGCCTGCTTGAAGAGCTCGACGATGCGCGCCCCCCGCTCGAGGGTCGCCTTCGTGCGCGCGTCCAAATCCGATCCGAACTGCGCAAAGGCCGCCAGCTCGCGGAACTGCGCAAGGTCGCCCTTGATTTTTCCCGCCACCTGCTTCATCGCCTTGATCTGCGCGGCAGAGCCGACGCGCGAGACCGAAAGCCCGACCGAGATCGCCGGGCGGATGCCTTGATAAAATAGATCTGTCTCGAGGTAGATCTGCCCGTCGGTGATCGAGATCACATTCGTCGGGATGTAGGCGGAGACGTCGCCCGCCTGGGTCTCGATGATCGGCAGCGCCGTCAGCGAACCATCCCCATATTTTTCTCCGAGGCGTGCGGAGCGCTCGAGCAGCCGGCTGTGGAGGTAGAACACATCTCCAGGATACGCTTCGCGGCCGGACGGGCGCTTGAGCAGAAGCGAGATCTGCCGGTAGGCGTTCGCGTGCTTGGTAAGGTCGTCGAACACGATGAGGGCATCCATGCCGTTATCCATGAACCACTCGCCCATCGCCGCGCCCGAGAACGGCGCGATGTATTGCTCGGAGGCCGCGTCCGATGCTGTCGAGGCCACGATGATCGTGTATTTCATCGCATCGTGCGCCTCAAGGGTTCCGACCACGCGGGCGATGTTCGCATTCTTCTGCCCGATGCCGACATAGATCGAATAGAGCGGACGAAAACCCGGAGATCCGCTCTCCTCTCCCGCCTTGTTGATCTTCGCCTGGTTGATGATCGCGTCGATAGCGATCGTCGTCTTGCCGGTTGCCCGGTCGCCGATGATCAGCTCGCGCTGCCCGCGACCGATCGGGATCATCGCGTCAATCGCCATGATCCCGGTCTGGACCGGCTGGCTGACGCTCCGCCGCTTGATGATGCCAGGCGCAATTTTTTCGACAGGATAAAACTGTGTTGCAGGGATCGGGCCCTTCCCGTCGAGCGGCTGTCCGAGGGCATCCACCACGCGTCCGAGAAGGCCCTTGCCGACCGGGACCTGAAGGAGGTTCCCCGTCGTCTTCGCCTCGGTCCCCTCGCTGATCGTCGTGTAATCTCCGAGGATGATCGCCCCGACCTCGGTCTCTTCAAGGTTCAGCGCCAGCCCGATCACGCCTCCAGGAAACTCCAGCATCTCGTTCAGCATCGCCCCGCTCAGGCCTTCGATGCGGGCCACCCCGTCGCCAACCTCGCGGACAATCCCAACGTTCGTTTTGCGCGCGGCAGACGCCTTGATGGCACCGATTTTCTCTTCAAGTTCGAGGACGATATTGCTCATGGTTCTTTTGGAATAAAAAAATTACTGCTGGTGTTTGATTTCTTCGAGCCGCGCCTGGATGCTTCCGTCCCAGACATCGCTGCCGATCTGGACCCGGAGGCCGCCGATCAGCGCCGGGTTCTGGCGGAACTCGGCGGTGAGGCTACCAAACCGGGATTTTAAGCCCGCTTCGAATTCTCCGGATTTTACCGGATCGATGGGGAGGGCGCTTTCGATGATCGCGTGGCGGCTGGCGACTTCGAGCCGGACGAGGCGGGCCAGCTCCTTGAGGATCTGGAAGTAGTCGCGCGGCTTGTTTTCCGCGATGCCGCTGAAGGCGATGTCCAGTCGCGCGCGATCCAGGTGCCCGTCCACCAGTGTCAGCGCGAAGATCTCGCGGGCCTGGCGTCTGGCTTCTCGGCTGAGCTTCATAGGTCAGGCGGCGAGCTGTTTCGAAGTTTCGGCAGCGAGCCGCTCCTGGTCCTCGGCAGTGAGGATCTTTCCGACAACCTTCGCGGTGGTGTCCACGACGAGGTGGACCATTTCTTGCTTCACCTCGGCAACCATCTTTGCACGGTCGAGAGCGACAGACTCATGCGCCCGGGCAATGATGCCCTCGGCGTCCTTGATCGCTTGCTGGGTCGCTTTCTGGCCGTGCGCCTCGCTGCTCGACCGGCCCTCCTCGATGATGCGCTGAGCGTCGGCGTTTGCCTTCCTCAGGATCTCCTGGCATCGCAGCTCCGACTCCGCCAGGTGCTTTTTGATTTTCTCAGCATTCACCTGCCCCTCCTCGATCCGCCGCCGGCGCTCCTCGAACATCACCACAACCGGCCCAAACGCAAATTTTTTGAGGATCAGGTAAACGATGATGAAAAGGACGGACTGGGCGCCAAATTTCTGCCAGCTGACCCCGAAGGTTCCCAAGAGTTGAGTGATCGCATCCATGATTGGTTTTCAGTTAAAAAGTTCGGGTCCCGCCGCGCCCGTTGCGGGCGGGCGGCACCGAATGGTAGGTTAGCGGCCTTGGAATGCGAGGATCAGGGCGTAGATCGCGATCGCCTCGGAGAGAGCCATGGCAATGATGCTGATCGTCAGCACCTTTCCGAACGCGCCGGGGTTCCGCCCGACCGCCTCGGCCGCCTTCGACCCGATCAGCCCGACGCCGATCGCCGCGCCCGCGCCCGCCAGAGCCAGAGTAAGGCTGCCCGTGACTCCCGTGACCGCCGACGCAGCCTCCGCAATAATGTATGGATTCATATTTTTGTTTCTATTGGTTTTGTTGGTATCCCCGCCGCCCGCAGTCCAGCCACGGTCCCGGCGGAAAAGTCTTCAGTGGCCGTCGTCCTCCGTGTGGCTTGTGGAGAGCTGGATGTAAACGGCGCAGAGCAGCATGAAAACGAACGCCTGCAGAACCCCCACAAGGATCTCCAAAAAGTAGAAGGGAATCGGGATCGAAATCGAAGCCAGGATGGCAACCCATGTCGGGAACCCGAGATCTTTTCCCAGAGTAATCATCGAGCTCAAAAGGTTCTCTCCGGCAAAAACATTTCCAAACAACCGGAGGGAAAGCGAAACCGGACGGAACAGGATCGAGACGACTTCGATGATCCCGACAAAAAAGAAAATCGGTGCCAGCGCAACCGCCAGAAACCCTTTCAGGCCGCCTTTCACTCCGAAAAGGTGAAGTAGGAAATCTTTCAGCCCCATTTCCGTGAGCGACCAATACAGCCACAGGAACATGAAGATGAGCGCCATGGCGAGGGTCATGTTCAGATCCGCAGTGGTTGGGCGCAGGAGCGGGGTGTCCACATGCGGCAGGTTGAAAAACATCCCCGGCTTGGCATCCCCCCAGCCGATCGATCCCACCCCGGGAACCAGAGAAAACCAGTTCGATGCCAGGATGAATATGAAAAGCGTGGCCAGGAACGAGAACGTCCTCGAGATCATGTGCCGGCCAACGATCTCCTCCAGCATGTCGTAAAGCCCCTCCACCACGAGCTCGAACGCGTTCTGCAGAGGGGAGGGGATGATGGACATCTTGCGCGTGGCGCTGCGGCAGAGCCAGATCACAAATCCGGAGATGAAAACGCTGACGAGGATCGAGTTCGTCAGCCAGTCCCCGAAGCTCATCCCCGCATCCACATCCATGATGCGCGGCGCATGCAGGGACAGGCCTGCAGCCAGAAGCGGAGCTATGGGAATGGACAACATCAGAAATGCAAAAAACGTTCGGCGGCCGGAGGTCCCGCAGCTTTCACAAGCCACAAGACGTCCCGCCAGCCAAGCCTGAAGGAGCGAATACAACTACCAGAGAGGCGCCATCTGGCAACCGAAAAAAACGGGGGGCTCCTTATCTGCCAATTTTTCGAAGCTTGAGCCCGGACATCAGGTTCCTCTCGATATGCTCGAGAGAAATTCCTTTTGTCTCCGGAACAAAGAGCACGAAGAAGATGATGAAGAGGACGTTCATCCCGCCGTAAAGGAGGAAGGTGTTGCCACCGCCCACGGTGTTGATGAGCGTGAGGAAGGTCTGGCCGACGATCGCGTTGACCACCCAGTTCGTCGTCGTGCTGCATGTCACCCCAAGGTCGCGGCCCGCGAGCGGGTAGATCTCCGAGCAGATCACCCAGATGATCGGGCCTGCGCTCATCGCGAATCCGATGATGAACACCAGCAGCGCGATGATGGCCGGATACCCGAGCGACGGGTTTTTCTCAATGCCTATGTTGAAGAGGGTTCCCACCGTCACCATCGCCGCCCCCATGGTCACAAACCCGGCATACATGATCGGCTTCCGCCCCAGGCGGTCCACAAAGGCAATGGCGATGAACGTCGCCAGCACATTGGTGATCCCCACAACCACAGTGCCCCACATCTGCTCGTTCACATCTTCAAACCCCGCCAATTCAAATATCTTCGGGGCATAGTACATGATGACATTGATCCCGGTGAGCTGCTGGATGACCTGAAGCCCGATTCCCAATCCGATGGCGCGCCGGAAGTTGCCGTTCGAGGAGAAAAGCTGCCAGCCGTTCTGCTTCACCTTCGCGCTATCCTCGATTTCCTTGACCTCGGCCGCGATCTCGGCCTCGTCGAGCTTCATCTGGCGGAAAACCGCGACGGCATGATCCTGAAAACCTTTGAGGAAAAGCCAGCGCGGGCTTTCCGGAAGAAAGAGAACCCCCACAAACATGATGACTGCGGGGATCGCGATGATCCCGAGCATGATCCGCCAATGCTCGCCTGTCTGCCCGCCAAAGGTGGCATATTTTGCAAGCCAAGTGTCGCTGATGAAGGCCAGAAGAATTCCGATCGTGATCATGAGCTGGTACATCGAGATCATCGAGCCGCGCACAGATTGAGGGGAGATTTCCGAAAGGTAGAGGGGGGCGGTGAACGAGGCGACGCCGACGCCGATCCCCAGGAGGAACCGCGCTCCGATCAGAAAATTCTCATCGGGAGAAACCGAGCAGGCAAGCGCCCCGACAACAAAGACCACAGCGCTCACGAGAATTGTTTTCCGCCGCCCGAACTTGGACGAAAGAAACCCGCTGACCAGAGTTCCGAAAACCGCGCCCCAAAGCAGGGCGCTCACGATAAACTCGGAGCGCGAGTCCGCTTGAACCGGGCTCAGGTCTGCAAGGAACTCTTTCTTGATGAACGCAAGAGCTCCGGAGATCACGCCCACATCCAGGCCGAACAGAAGCCCGGCCAAGGCCGCAGTGAAGCCGATGAAGTAAACGATGAACTGAACTTTCTTTCGCGCGGGAGGAGTATTCATAGCTGGCCGAACGCTCTCAGAAAATCCCGCAGGTGACAACACGAAACCCTTGCCGGTTGCGATTGCTTCCGATTACTTGCCGAGCTTTTCTGCGAAATCTCCGAAGCGTTTGGCAGCGTAGGCGGAGAGAGCCGGCCGGAGGAGCGGTAAGGAGAGCTTGAGGAGGGAGAGGGAAATGCCCCAGAAACCGCCCGCCGACCTGGGCTTCTCCGGCTCCTCGGATTTTCCGCGAACGCGCTTGATCACCGTCTTCGTGCGGGTTTTCGGTCCGGCAAGGATGTAGCCGATGGCCGCTGCGCCTCCAAGCCAGGCGAATGGACGGGCCTTGACCGAGCTCTTGATCTTGGCGGCCAGGTCGAGCTGCGCCCTCACCTCCGCCGCGTCGCGCGCGATGGCCGCCCGGCTGCGCACAAGCTCGGCAAGGATCTCCGGCTTCCGGCTCATGGCCTGCGCCCTCCACGGAGCGAGTCCAGGTCGCGCGAGATCTCCCCCTTGGTCGCCGGAAAGAGGGGAGTCCGCCAATGGGCCCACACATAGCTCGCGCACAATAAGGACAGCAGCGCATGAACCAGCACGAACCCCGGCAGGATCCAAAGCCAGCTGACATGGAAAATCGCCGCGATCAAAAATGCTGCGGAGAGGACCAGCAGGACGTATCCGAATGCCGCAAAAAACAATGCCGCGAAAAGCGTGACGGCCAGCCGGAGCACAAGAGTTCCGGCCTCGCGCGCCTCCTCTCCGGCGAGAGCGCCGAGAGCTTCCAGGTGGCGGCCGAACGAGCCCGCCAAGCTGAGCAGGCCATCGGTCAGCCCGCGCGGCGGGTCACCCTGCCGCGCGTCTGGCAAACTTCCCCCGCTGGAGCCGGGCGTTTCCAATCAGCGCCGGAAAATGATGCCCAGGAGAAATCCGATCCCGGCCGCGATCCCGACCGCCTTCAGCGGGTTCTGCCTGATATAGTCCTCGGTCTCGTCCTGATAAGTCTGGGCGCACAGGGTCGCGTCCCCCCAGGCGGCGCGCGCCTTGTCCTGGCATTCGCTGGCCTTCACCTTGGCTTGCTCGCTCAAATCTCCACAAGTTGCCGAAGCCGAATCCTTCAAATCCTTTGCTGCTGCGGAGATGTGCTCCCTGCCGGTTTCGTAGGCGGCTTGGACATGGTGTTTGACGGTCTCTCCGACCACCTTGGCGTGTTCCGCTACGGCATCGAGAGCTTTCTTGGCGTGTTCGGTGCTGCTCCCGAGCTTTTGGGCGGCGGTTTTTGTGTCGTTTGATTCGGGCATAATTTTTTTGTTCCGATTCAGTTTGCCTGAGAATTCCCGCTTGGCAAGCTCCGATGTAAAAGGAATGATTCCCCGCGATGTCTGAACTTCATTCTTTTGCGCCCGGGCGGGTTGAGCTCCTCGGCAACCACACCGATTACAACGCGGGGGTCGTGCTCTCGGCCGCCATTCAAATGGGGATCCATGCGCGCGGATCCCGGCGCGATGACGGGAAGATCGTTCTCTCCAGCGAAGGCATCGAGGGCTGCGCCACGGCAGACCTGGCGGCAGGGCTGAAGCCGGGGGGGGCATGGGCAGACTACCCGCTCGGCACCGTGGAAATGCTCCGCCAGGCCGGGGCTCCGGTCGGCGGATTCGAGGCGCGATTTGCGGCGGAGCTGCCCCCGGGAGCCGGCCTGTCGAGCTCGGCCGCCCTCGAGGTCGCAACCGCCGTGCTGGTTACCAAGCTCTTTCCGTTTGCAGTCTCCCCGCTCGACCTCGCAAAAATCTGCCGCCGGGCCGAGAACGAATTCGTCGGGGTCAGCTGCGGGCTGCTCGACCAGGTCTCCTCGATCTTCGGGCGCCGCGACCACGTCGTCTTCCTCGACTGCCGGGAGGAATCCGTCGAGCCGGTCCCCTTCCCCCCGTCGCTCGGGCTATTGATCGTGCATTCGGGGGTGAAGCACGCGCTCACGGGCGGCGAATACAACGAGAGGCGGGACCAGTGCTTCGAAGCCGCAAAACGCATGGGAGTTCCCGCGCTGCGCGACGTCTCCAGCGCGCAGGTCGCCGCCGCCGGGCTGCCGGCGCTCGTCGGGCGCCGCGCCGCCCACATCACCGGAGAAAACGAGCGCGTCTTCGCCGCCCTCACCGCCCTCCGCAACGGCGATGGGGACACGTTCGGACGCCTGATGACCGCCTCCCACCGGAGCTCGATGGAAAATTTTGAGAACAGCACTCCAGAGCTTGACTCGCTGGTGGAAATCGCCATCCGGCAGGACGGCTGCCATGGCGCGCGCCTCACCGGCGGCGGGTTCGGCGGCGCGATCGTCGCGCTTGTGGATCTCGAGGCCGAAGGCCGGATCTCCGGCGCGATCACCTCAGAATACCTCGAAAAGACAGGGAACCTCGCCAAGGTTTACCCCTGCCGCGCGAGCGACGGCGCGCTTGCAGCCTGATGCGGCGTTTTTCTTTATTTACTTCCTGCCGCTAACAACCTAAAAGCTCCCCTTCGTTATGCACCCCTCATCCTATCTCATCGCAGTCCTTGCTTCGGTCGGACTGGCATTTTCTTTTTCTGCCCATGCCCAGCAGGGGCCCTTGAACAGCGAGATCGCGATTCAGAAAATCGAGCCGGCATTTGTGGACTCCCCAAAGATCGTGTCGGGATATTCCAAGAAATCCCAAGGCAAGTCGATGTGGCTTGAAGTCGAAGTCCTGTTCTCCAGAACCCCTCCGCCCAAAGGGCAGAAGTTCGCAGACGAGATCACTTTCAACTACTACATCCTCTTGAAAAACGAGAAGTTTACCGAGGATGGCAAGCCGACCCTCCTGACCGGCTCGGTGACCCATGTCCATACCCCCGAGGACAAGGGCCTCCACGCGGTCGCCTACGTGAGCCCGCGGACGCTCGCCAAATTTTTTGGGGGCAAGGTTCCCGCGAATGCGATGCAGGCGGTCGAGGATATCGGGGTCGAGGTCAAGGGGTTCGCCATCAAGCCTTGGAAGGGGCAGCTCGGCGGCACGCCCCAGGCGCCGGTCGGATGGTGGACGGAGTATGCGCAAAAATACACGCCCGTGCCCGGCTTCGTTCTCAGCAAGGATCAAACCCCGTTTGCGCCATTGGATTGGGATTATTTCGAACCGGTGAAAACAAAAGCCGGCAACTGACTCACCGGGCGTTTCGATGGCCAAGTTCCCTCGCATATTTGTTCTTGATCTCGGAATGCAGACGGTGGGTCTGGCCGAGTTTCACAAGTTGCCGGACGGAGGGCTGAGCCTTCATGCGTTTCGCGAGAGCGAGCTGATTGCCGACCCCTCGGCCGACGCCACCCGTCCGGCCCAGATCCGGCAGGCAGTGCAGGAGCTGAGGGACGCTCTCCGAGTCCCGGCCAAGCAGCCAGTGAACTTCTGCCTTCCTGCCCAGTCGGTTTTTTTGCGGTTTTTAAAGCTCCCGGGCGGTGCCCCGGAGGATGTCAGCGGAATCATCGCGTTCGAGGCCAGGCAGAACGTGCCATTCCCGATCGACGAGGTGATCTGGGACTACCAGATCATGGGGGGGCAGCGCGACGGATCCTGGGATGTTTCCCTTGTGGCCATGAAATCCGATCAGCTGACCGAGATGGCTGGCGCGGTGTCAGCGGGAGGTTTCAAGCCGGCCATCATCGATGTGGCTCCCATGGCGGTTTACAACGCTTTCCGCTATAACTACCCGGAGGCGACGGGGTGTTCGCTTCTCATCGATATCGGCGCGCGCACGACCAACGTGATTTTCGCCGAGGGGGACCGCGCGTTCAGCCGGAGCATCCCGGGCGGCGGAAGCACGATCAGCGCAGCCGTTGCCAAGGAGTTTAAACAGGACATCACGGTAGCTGAGCGGCTGAAGATCGAGAAGGGCTGCGTCAGCTTGGGGGGGGCGTATGCCGAGCCGACCGACCAGACAGAGGCCCGAATCGCGAAGGTCGTACGAAATACGATGACCCGGCTCCATGCCGAAATCGCCCGCTCGATCAGCTTTTACCGCACGAACCAAGGGGGAAGCCAGCCGGTGAGGGTTCTCCTTTGCGGCGGATCCGTCAGCCTCCCCTACATGGTGGAATTTTTCAGCGAGAAGCTCCAGACACCGATCGAATTCTTCAACCCGTTGAGAAACGTGACGGTCACCAAGCCGGATGTTGCGCAAAGCCTGGCGGCGAAAGCCCAAACCGTCGGGGAGCTGGTCGGCGCCGCCCTCCGCTCGATCGGCAACTGCCCGGTGGAAATCAACCTCCGCCCGCAGTCGGTCGTCAGGGAGCAAGCCCTCGCCCGCAGGAAGCCGTTTCTTGTTGCTGCGGCCATCTGCTTTCTTCTCGCGCTTGCGGCCTGCTGGCTGTATTTTGACCGGGCGGCTCAGATCACCGGCGAGGTTCTCGCCAAGGTCAATGCCGATGTCGCCAGCCTCGGAAAGCTTGCCGCCGAGATGGAAAAGCTCACCGCCGAGCAGAAGAAGCTCGATGCCACGGCGGCACCGCTTTTGCTGGCTGCCTCCGATCGCGCCGCATGGGTCGGGATTCTGGATCAGCTCGGAGCAAGGATCCCTGCGCGCTACATCTGGATTACCGAGATGCAGCCGATAGGGG
>Ga0194058_10000010_pt1 | contig 57432 bp, 60 predicted proteins | sample SepL4417m_MetaG_FD_155490 | JGI IMG/M metagenome (GOLD analysis project Ga0194058, IMG submission 155490) | Anoxic zone freshwater microbial communities from boreal shield lake in IISD Experimental Lakes Area, Ontario, Canada - Sep2016-L442-17m | ecosystem: Environmental > Aquatic > Freshwater... | reverse complement strand
AGAACTTCGAGCGCATGCAGGGAGGGGAGATCTTCGTCCCCAAGATTCCCTCGGTAAGAATCACGGATCTCGCGACCGCCATGGCCCCCACCCTCCCCCAAATGAGCATTGGCATTCGGCCCGGAGAGAAAATCCACGAAATCATGTGCCCGGCGGACGATTCCCATCTGACGCTGGAATTTGAGGGCCATTTCGCAATCCGCCCGTCCATCATTTTTACCGAGCGGAACAACAGCTATAGCCCGAATAAGATCGGAGAGGAAGGGAAGCCTGTGGAGCAGGGGTTTGAATATACCTCAGGGGGCAATCCGCATTTTCTCACCGTGGCGGAAATCGTCGCGCTCAACCGGCTGGCGGGATTGGAATGATCTCGTACTCGCGGCAGCACATTTCAGATGACGACATCGCTGCGGTCGAGCGAGTGCTGCGCTCTGATTTTCTGGCTCAGGGGCCGGAGGTTCCCCTCTTCGAAGAGGCTATTGCCACCCGCTGCGGAGCCGGTCACGCGGTTGCAACGTCGAGCGCCACGGCCGCGCTGCATGTGGCCTGCCAGGCCATGGGCCTGGCCCCTGGCGACTGGCTTTGGACATCGCCCATCACCTTTGTGGCATCGGCAAACTGCGCCCGCTATTGCGGCGCATCTGTTGATTTTGTGGATGTCGATCCTCTGACACACAACATGTCTGCTCAGGCGCTGGCGAGCAAACTGGCTTTCGCCGAAAAAGCCGGACGGCTTCCTAAGGTTGTTGTGCCGGTTCATTTGTCCGGCCTGCCCTGCGATATGCAGGAGATCCGTGCTCTTGCCGATCGCTACGGGTTCTATGTTCTGGAGGACGCCTCTCACGCATTGGGGTCGGATTATCATGATCATCCGATCGGTTCCTGCCAGTTTTCGCACATAGCTGTTTTTAGTTTTCATGCGGTAAAAATGATCACGACGGGCGAGGGAGGCATGGCATTGACAAACGATCCGGCTTTCGCTGCGAAAATGCGCCTTCTTCGAACGCACGGGATTACAAAAGCGCCCTCTGAGATGGCCAGCCCGCCTGACGGCCCTTGGTATTACGAGCAAATTGAGCTAGGAAGCCATTACCGCCTCACCGAGCTTCAAGCCGCTCTCGGAAGAAGCCAGATGCAGCGTCTGGATGAGTTTCTGTCGAGACGAAGAGCCCTGGCTGCCCGGTACGACCAACTGCTCGACGGGCTTCCAATGAGGAGGCCGCCTCGCCTTGCCGACCGGGAATCCAGCTGGCACCTCTACTCCGTTGACATTGACTTTGCTGACCTCCGGCTTTCCCAAAAAGAGAGCTATGAGAAAATGCACGCCAAAGGGATCGGGGTGCAATTGCATTACATTCCTGTCCACCTGCAGCCATATTTTTCGCAGTTCGGATTTCAGCGAGGCGATTTTCCGGCAGCGGAAGCCTACTACCATCGGGCGATGAGCCTTCCGCTTCACTGCAAGCTTACGGACGAAGAGCAGGATTCCGTGTGTGACGCACTTCGGAATACGCTGGTTCGGCCGGCCCGATGAACTTTCCCATTTGCCATTTTCTTCCCGCTGCCAACTGAATACTGCCGGCTGATAACTTTCTTCTCCCCCCTACCAACTGAAGCCTGCCGACTTTCTTGTTTCCCATATGCCTCCCAAAAATCTTTGCATCATCCCGGCCCGCGGCGGAAGCAAGCGCGTGCCCGGGAAAAATATCCGCGTCTTTCATGGGAGCCCGATCATTTCATACCCTATCAGATCCGCGATGGAATCGGGCCTATTCGATGAGGTGATGGTTTCGACCGACAGCGAAGAGGTTGCCGCTGTTGCAAAAAATTATGGCGCAGTAGTTCCTTTTATGAGATCCGCTGCAAATGCAACGGATGCGGCGGCCTCGGCCGATGTCTGGCGCGAGGTCGTTTGCGAATACGAAAGCCGGGGGAAATCGTTCGACACGGTTTTATCCATCTATCCCACAGCCGCTTTTGTCACAGCCGAGCAACTCCGAGCGGCTGTCAAACTCCTTGATTCGAGGCCCGACCTGGATGGGATCATTCCGCTCTTGGAATTCGAGTCTCCGATTCAGCGCGGGCTGGGACTAAAGGACGGCGTTGTAGAATCCCTCTCGCCAGAGCATAACTCCACGAGAACACAGGATCTCGAACCCTGCTACTTCGACGCCGGCCAATACTATCTTTTCCGCGTTGCGGCATTGAAGCGATTCCGGTCTCTCCGGGAAGCCAGGCGTGGCGCCATGGTGCTTTCGCCATTCGAGGCTCAGGACATTGATACGGAGGAAGGTTGGCGTCTCGCTGAATTAAAATATCAAATGAAACTGGAATCTCAAAAATCATGAAGTCCTCTTCTGGCCGGCCGGTTGTTCTGGTTACCGCAGTCGGCGCGCCTCCCGGTTTGAACGCACTTCGGGCCTTGGTCGAATCGCAGCGATACCAGATCGTTGCCTGCGACGCTGAGGCCAGCTCGGCAGGGCTGTATCAGTTTGGCGTTCCCAATGAGGTTGTCCCACTTGCCGTAGCGGAACCCGAGGAGTATTTGCGGGCGCTCCAAAGCGTGATCCTCAAGCACGGGGTGCAGTTCGTTCTTCCTTGTATTGAGGGGGAGGTTGAGCTTTTGGCGGAGAGGCATGGCGACATCGAGGTTTTAGGGGCGAGGGTTTTGTTGCCAGACCATCGAACGGTTGCCGGAGCCACAGATAAATTTTGTGCGACACAGGCGGCTTTGAAGTGCGGACTGCCTTGCCCGGCTACGATCCTCATCCCTCGGGGGGCAACGCCTGATCAAAGGCTCGCGGCAGTGAAGGGCTTTCTGGCGCAATGTCCGCCCCCGTGGATCGTCAAACCGGTTCGGGGGCATGGCATGAAAAACGTGGAGACCCTTCTGTCTGTGGATGTTGCTATGGAGTATGTGAAGGCCGTGGCGCATGACGTCCTGCTCCAGGAAAAAATTCCGGGCCCTGTGGGGAGCATGCATCTTGTCGGACTGGTATATGATTCCGTTGGCCGTGTTGCGCGGAGGTTCTCCTCGCGAAGCATTCGCACGCTTTACCCCGGCGGCGGACCTGCCACCGGAGGGGTATCTCTCGTTAATGAAACCTTGGTCGCAAACACCGAGACCCTCATCAATTCGATCGGAACATGGCGTGGGCCCGCAAACGTCGAGTGGATGCTGGATCCCCGGGACGGGCAGTTCAAGTTCATCGAAATCAACCCAAGGCTTTGGGGATACGGATATCTTGCTGTGGGAGCAGGAACCAATTTTCCGGTGACAACCGTCGAGCTTGGTCTTGGCCATGAGGTGGGATCCGATCCCGGGTTCCGCGCCGGGGTCGCCATGCTCCGCACGACGACGGATCTGATTTTTGAGGAGTGCCCGTTTGAGCTGCGGCACTGATATTTTTTGTTTTGCGGATTCCGGACTGCGTGTCGGAAGCGGTCACATTTTTCGCACCTACCCCGTTTTGCAGGCTCTCCTGCAGGCAGGTTCCACGGCATGCATGATGACACCGCTGGGCATGCGAAAGCTCTTGGAGTTGCAGCTCTCGCATACGAGTTCCGCCAGTGCGAATGTTTTTTCAAAGGCAATCCTTGGGCGGAGCACTTGTGCGCTCGTCCTCGACAGCTATCGCCAGAGAGAGCTTCTCATCGCTTCCGCCAGGCAGAATCCTGTGCTGCTGTTCGACGACCACTATGCGCCTCCTCCTGGGGCCTCCCTGGTTGTTAATGCCTCGCCCTCGGCGACCCGCAGGCGATATCCCAGCTGCCCAGGCGCTCTTCTTGGCCCCAAGTATGCCAGCCTCCATAGTGCTTTTGCAGCAGCTCGCACACGCATGCGCATCCGGGAAAAAACCGGGAGGATTCTCGTCGCGCTGGGCGGGAATGATACCGTGGGGAATCTTGCCGCCGTGGTGGCGTTGCTATTGAAAGCCGTTCCTGCAGCCGAGCTGATCGTTTGTGGCGCGCCCGGGTCTGCTGTTCGTGCCAGCCCGAGGGTGGTCAGAAGGGAGTGGCTGAATCAGGCCGAACTCGCGGAAGTAATGGCCTCGTGCGATCTTGCCGTTCTTGCAGGCGGCCAGATGCTTGTTCAGGCTGCCTGTCTCGGGCTGCCTGCTGTGGCGATCCCTCAATCCTCCCATCAGGCGCTCCATGCGGCCGACTGGAAAACCTTCGGTTCGGCCATCGTGGCGGATACTCTGGCAGCTGCCGCTGAGGCAGCCTGCCGGATTTCCCTGGCCGACCGCGCCCGCATGTCCGCTGCCGGACGCAAAGCCGTCGATGGAAAAGGCGCGACGCGCATTGCAAGGCAGCTCATTTTATTAAGCCATGGCATGGGTAAATAACGTCTCGATTCACTGGGTCAGCACCCCTCTTTTTGAACCGTATCAGCTTTCTTATGGCCCGGTGGAGTTCTTGAACTCCATCTTCTGCCGGGCGGAGCTTGATGACGGACGGGCCGGCTGGGGAGAGAGCACGCCTCTCCCGGGCTATTGTCCTTCCACGGCAGATGATGTGTGGGCGGCCATGGAACGCGCTTGTGAGGGCTCGTTAGGAAAAGAGGCGGCAGGCATTTTTTCCAGCGTGCCGGATGGCGATGGTTTCTTGACGACCGCACTTCGCACCGCCTGTGAGGAAGCGGTTCTGGGCGCTCCCGCTGAGACCGGTGAGGTGCCGCTCATTGGTCTGATTCAGGGAGGAACTCCCGATTTATTGGCTGCCAGCTTGGAATCCGCACGCAGCAAAGGCTACGCGGAATTTAAGATGAAGGCTGGCGTGTATCCGCCGGGCCATGAGGCCGGCCTCATCAGGGAAGTCCAAGCCTGCCTCCGCGAGGGGGAGTGGATTCGACTCGATGCCAATCAAGGCTTGGATTTGGACGCCGCCAAGGTTGTTTCCGGAGCCTGCGACCCCGCCCGCGTGCGATACTTGGAGCAGCCGCTTCCCGAGCAGGACTGGCTGGGATCCTCAGCGCTGGCGGAATCCTCTCCGATCCCGATCGCCTTGGATGAGGCGATCACCGGATTGGAATCTCTGGACCAGACAGCCCGCTCAGGTGCCGGCTCGTATATCAAGTTGAAGTGGATGAAACAGGGCAGCTCGGCCGCGCTCAAAGGCATGGTCGAACGCGCGAGGCAACACGGGTTTCAGGTCATCTTTGGAAATGGGGTGGCCACCGGGTGGAACGGCCGGCAGGAGGCCGTGTTCTGGCTGCGCTATCTTGCTGCCGACGGCTTCGCGGGAGAGATGAACGGGTTCCTTAAGGTTCCCGGAACAGTGCCGGGCTTAAGCTCACGAAATGGCCGGGCGATAGTCACTCTGCCCCTGCCAGAAGCGCCCTGTTTTGCAACGGGAAACATCATCAGATCGAAAACATATGGCCGCCGGCCTGTTTAATGTGGACGACGCGGCTACCAGACAAAAATACCATGAATATTAAACCGAAACTTTTGGGAGTTGCGGCGAGCCTGAGAAACGCACGCTGGGGTGCCGGCAATAAGGCTCTCATCGAGTCGTTAAAAGCTCTCAAGACCGAGGAGGAGCTTTTTGCGTTCCTCACCAGGGAGTCCGAGCTCTGCCTGGAGAATTTCATCGAGGCCGGACGCAAGGACGGGAAGTCGTTCCTCGAAATCTATGACAACCTGAAGAAGAGCCAGGGAGACAAGGGGCTCAGCAATTCCGAGGTGGCGCTGGCGGCCGCCCTCTGGTCGGCAATGCAGCTCGGGGCCGATGTCGAACACATCTCGCTCGCGGAGCATTTCCCCTCCAACGGGCGCACGAGAAATGAAGATGAGCTCAAGGAGAAACTTGTTGCGGCGGATGGCTTGCTCGTCTCGGGCCCTGTGTATTTTGGTGACCGGGGAAGCGTCGCAGAGAGCCTTGTGGAGCTGATCCGGAGAGATCCCGAGCTCCGCCGCAGCCTGGAGGGCAAGCTCTACGGCGGGATTGCCGTCGGCGCCAAGAGGAATGGCGGGCAGGAAACGACACTCATCTACCAGATGCTCGATTTCATCAATCTGGGAATGCCGGCTGTCGGCAACGACAGCGATACGACTGCACAATACGGCGGCACCGGACATGCGGGAGATGTGGGGACGATGCACAAGGATAAATATGGTCTCAATACTTCGATGGGAACCGGGCGCCGGATGGCTTCCCTTTTGACAAGGCTGCGCCAAGGAGTCCAGATTCAAGGCCCTGTCAAACCGCTTTTTCTTATTTTGCAGGATCGCAACGGCGAGGCGGAACAGAGGCTCGCCTCCCTTCTGCAGCCTCATTCCACCGAGTTGGATGCCACGATCCTCAATGTGACCGGCAAGCGTGTCCTCCGGTGCCTTGCCTGCGACGTCTGCCCCACGCACATCGATGTGGACAAGGTCTACCGCTGCATCATCTCCAGCAGTCAAGATGACATGAAGTCCTTTCACGACCTCCTGCTGAATCACGACGCGGTGGTGCCGGTGGTCTATTCTTCGAACGACCACACGGGGATTGTCAGCAACTACCAGAACTTCGTCGAGCGGACCCGCTACCTGCGCCGCGGCGATTACGTCTTCTCAAACCATGTGGTGGCACCCATCGTCTTCGAGGAGCTTGGCTCGCGAGAAAACTACCATATCCGGATGCTGACTTCGATGATCAGGCACCATACCGTCATGACCCGGCCGATCATCGCGCACTTGAAAGATGGAGCGTGCCTGAACCAGGAGCAGGTCGACGAGGACTTTGCCGATTTTCTTGCAAAAACGCGTGTCTATGCGGGCGCGCGCCTCGCGGAATCTGTGGAGCGCGGCATGATCAAGTATCATCCGGTTGGTTATGTTCTCAGCTCTAACAAGGATGCGGAAGATGAAAAACTCGACCGCCGCAAAGTCATTGCGGCGGACCGGTCCGAACGGCTTTCGCGCGAGGCCTGCGAAAGGGTGCTTCAGCAGCCCCTGGAAAACCAGATCGTTCCTTGAGAACCTTACCCTAATTATTTCACCGGTTCTGAGTCTTCTCCTCCAACCCGAAAGCCCGATATCCCAGTCCGGGAACATCGCGCTCTACCCAAGCCTCTGTCCGGCGGAGGACGGCACGGCAGCATGCGCGTGGTATGAATACACATCGCCGGATCGCCCGACGCGGTCCGATCTGTGGTTTGCACGTCAACAGCCGGGCGGGGCATGGGGCAAGCCGCACAATGTTTCGGGCGGCACCAGCTACAACAACGGGCCCTCGCTGGCGCATGATCCTTGCAGAGGGTTCGTTGTCGCCTGGCATTCGTGGAGACCTCCTGGCAGGGAACCCTTTTCCCGTGATGGGGATAGATATAACATCTGGCTGTCGAGCTCAGCGGACGGGTTCTCGTGGGAGGAGGCGGAACTTCCATTCCCCGAGCATCCACAATCAAAATATGCCGCGCTGGCCATCTCCAGAGGAACCTGCTTCCTCGCTTTCTCCCGGCAGGACACAAAAGCCATTTGGCTCTCGTCCTCCTGCGCAGGAAGAAGATGGGCGCCTCCAGAGCCGCTCTCAGCCAGGGCGGCAAGGTTCCCGAGCCTTGCCTCGGATGCCAAGGGAAGCCTGCTCATCGCTTTTTCCGTTCCAGAGGAAAACGGCCTGTGGCTTTCCCGATCGGATGACGGAAAAAATTGGAGCCGGGCTGTTCAGGTCCTTGAAGAATCCGGTCATCAGCTGACAAAACCAAAAGTCAGCGTCGATTCCGCTGGGGCCATTTGGATCGCATGCCAGACCGAAAACTGGGGCTCATTTTCCCGCCGCTTCCGGATCAGGGGAGCAGGCGATGTTTTGGAGATTGCGCTCGCTACCGCAGGAGGGGCGGGGAATGCCGTATGGGCCGTGAATGCAATCATCCTCTCGGATCCAGAGGGCAGAGAGTTAAAGCGAATTCTTTTCGGGCCGGCGGTTCAGGATGATCTGCCTGAGGCCATAAGAATCGGATCCGGAAACTGGGAGTGGGACAAATCCACGCGCTGCGGGTTCGACGCTCCGGTTCAGGAAATCCTGAGGGAGCTTGGAACAGATATCACGCGCTCGATGGTTTATTGCGACAGCCCGAGAAAGCTCCGCATCGCCGCGGATTCCGTCGAGATGGATGTCGAAATAATTTTTTCCTCATGGGTGGCGGCTCGGCCTGCGCTAGCAATCGCCTTCAACATGGACTCCTGGGAGACGAAGACGCCACCCCCGAGGGGCGACCAGTGCTTTTTGTTCCGATCGAAGGATGCAAAGCACTTCGACTTGGTTGCTGAGACCAGCCCAACGGAGGATCACAGCCGTCCCTCCGCAGTCTGCGAAACCGCACCGGGACGCTTCCTCGCGGCATGGACAAGTTTCGATGGCTCGACAGTCCAGATCGTTTCCCAAAACCTAACAATCCCATGATCATTGCAGAAGTCGGTTCCAACCACGACGGCAGCCTCGAACGAGCCTGCGAATATATCCGCAAGGCCAAGCGCGCTGGTGCCGATGCGGTGAAGTTTCAATTCATCCGAAAAAACCTTTTGGTCTCCCCTAAGTGCAACGTGGGGGGGCGGCAGGAGGATTACCCGCCGTATGCGGCTTTCCCGTTGAAGGACATGCCGGATGACTGGATCCCTGAGCTGAAGTCCCTGGCCGACTCGGAGGGTATAGAATTTTTCTGCACCCCATTTTCCCTCGCCGCCGTGGATGTCCTCGAGGCAGCAGGCGTGAAAACCTACAAGATTGCCTCCGGAGACATCACGTTTCTTCCTCTTCTTGAGACGGTCGGAAGGACCGGGAAAAAAGTCATCCTTGCCACTGGGGCAAGCCATCTGGAGGAGGTTCATGTGGCGCTCGCGACACTCCACGCTGCAGGCTGCAAGGATGTTGTCCTCCTGCATTGCGTCAGCAATTATCCTCCGAAGTGGGAGGAGATGAATTTGAGGGCGATCGGCACGCTTTCCAAGGAGTTTGGAGTTCCGATCGGAATTTCCGACCACACGCCAGGCAGCGCAGTTCCTGTCGCAGCAACGGCTTTCGGGGCAGGTGTCATTGAAAAACATGTGACTTTAGATCGCTCAAACCCCGGACCTGACCATCCGTATGCGATGACATTTCCTGAATTTGAGTCTATGGTTCAGGATGTCGCCCACATCCGGTTGGCGATGGGCTCCGGGGAGAAATGCCCAACGATGGCGGAAATGGAAAAGCAATTTCGGATGCGGCGCGGGATCTACGATCCGGTGACATTCCTGCCCGCAAAAGAGGGAGTCCATCTCCGCCCCCAACATCGTCCGTGACTCCGCGTTCGGTAGCATTGGTTGGTTGTGGGGATATCGCTTATGGCTATGCGATGAAGCTGAAACATGAGGGCGTTCACACCCACTGTGACGCACTCTCCCTGTCTTCAGAATTCTGCCTGACAGCAGTATGCGATTCGGATGAGAAAAAGGCTTGCGAATGCGCCGCGCATTACAATATCTCCCATGTCTATCCCTCATTTGAAGAGCTCATTCTCCGCGAGAAAGCCGAGGTGGTGGCGATCTGCACTCCCGATTCGACCCATATACGAATTGCATCGTTAGCACTCACGATTCCAACGCTACGCGCAATCGTCATGGAAAAACCGATTGCTCTTTCCTCTGTAGACGCCCAGGGCTTTGTCGCAGAGGCCCATAACAAGCAGGTGATTCTCGCCATAAACTATACCCGGCGGCATTCTTCAGTCCTTCAAGTTCTCAGAAAAAAACTTTCCTCGGAGTCGATTCGTTCGGTATGCGGGTATTACTCTAAGGGAGTTTGTCATAATGGAACGCATTGGTTTGATCTTGCCGAGTTCCTTGCTGGAAAAGTCGCTACCGTGAGGGCAAGAAACTCATTGGGGGATCCCAGCCCTGATCCTACTCTGGATGTTCATATGGAGTTTTCCAATGGCGCGATGGGCTTCCTAAAAGGATGTGATGAGAAGGAATACACACTTTTTGAGATGGATATTCTGACCAACAAGGGGCGATATGCCCTCACGGATTCCGGGCGGACTTTGCAAACGTGGACTGCCGGTGACAGTCCGAACCGTAGCGGTTATCGCAGCCTTCTCCCTGAGAAAGCTGTTTCCACTTCCCTCGGCGAGTCTCTACCTCGCCTCTGGAAGGATCTTGCAAAATGCCTTGATGCGGGGGCAGTCCCAATTTCAAGTTCGCAGAATGCAATTCAAACACTGAAAGTGGCGGAGGCCGCACTTCGCTCATCGGAATCTGGGCACATGGAATGCGTCCGTTGAAGACTTTATTTTCCATCAGCGGAGATCCTGGTGGAGCGGCGGCGATAGCACCTGTCCTTCTAAGCCTGTCTGAAATGCCAGAATGGGCGTTGCAAAACTTTTCATATTTCTGCTCGGGAACGATCTTGGAAAAATGCCATTTGTCCCACTCCGCTCTCAACGCAGGGACCACACGCTCTGATATAGAAAAACATTTCGATCAGTGCCAGCCATCGTTTGTTCTCACTGGAACCTCGGTGAACGGCCAGGATCTTGAGCATGACTTTATCGAGGAGGCAACCGTCCGCGACATCCCCTCTCTTTCCGTGCTAGATTTCTGGTCTAATTATAAAACTCGTTTTATATCGTCACGAACAGGGAGTTGCATTGTTCCGACAAAAATTGCCATCATGGATGATTTTGCCAGAGACGACATGATTCGAGAAGGGTTTAATCCTTCGCAACTTGTCATCACCGGCCAACCTGCCCTAGATTGTGCCACTCCTTCTCAAGCCGCCAAAAACCGTCAGTCTTTTGAACTTCTCGAATCGGAACTGGTTGTTGCATTTCTCTCGCAGACAACGATTCCTGGCATCGACGCTTCTCATGCCAAGTATCCTGGCTTTTCAAAAATGACAGTTCTTCCGCTGCTGCTCACTGCTCTTAATGAGATTCAAAGAAAAACCTCCCGCCGCATCACCTTAGTGGTGCGCCCGCATCCACGGGAGGCTGAGGAGACATTCGAGTGGATTGATCCTGGTGCAGTCAGTGTGAGAATTATTCGTTCCGGATCATCTCGTGCGCTTGCATCCGCTTGCGATCTGATTGTTGGGTTGAATTCTATTCTCTTGGTGGAATGCTGCTTGATGGGGCTCCCCGTGCTCAGTCTCCAACCCGGGCTCCGAGGGGGCGATTGCCTTCCGACAAATCGCATGGGTTTCAGCCAAGCGATCTACGACGCAGAAAAAATTCCCATGGCTCTGGAAAACCTTCTCGTCAATGACATGGAACGAGCTCGCATGCGCAGTGCCTGCCTTGCGTGGAATTTGCCAAGGGATGCCACTCGTCGAGTAGCAGATCTCGTGTTTGCGATGACTGCCTGACATTGCGCCGGTTTTGATATGAAAAAACTTGCAATCAAAGGGGGGGAACCAGTTCGATCAGTCCCTTTCCCTCCCTATCGGACCATCGGGAGAGAGGAAAAAGAGGCCGTCATGAAGGTCATGGATAGTGGGGTTCTTTCGGATTTTCTAGGAGCGTGGTCTCCTCAGTTTTATGGAGGAACACAGGTTCAGCGACTCGAGGAAGCATGGTGCTCGCATTTCGGCGTCAAACATGCCATTACCATGAACTCAAATACTTCTGGTCTTTACGCCGTCCTCGGAGCCGCCGGGATCGGGCCCGGCGACGAGGTGATTGTGTCCCCATACTCCATGTGTGCCTCGGCCACATGCGCCGTGGTGAACCACGCTGTTCCAGTGTTCGCCGACATCGATCCCGACACGTTTTGCATTTCGGCGGAAACGATAGAACCTCTGATCACACCACGAACCAAAGCAATTGTTGTGGTGGACATTTTCGGCCGTCCGGCGGAGATGGATCCCATCATGGTTCTGGCTGATAAGCACGGGCTGTTCGTGCTCGAAGATGCCGCCCAAGCCCCGGGTGCGCGTTATAGCGGAAAACTTGCCGGGACGCTGGCGCACGCAGGGGTTTTTAGCCTCAATTATCACAAGACGATCCATACCGGAGAAGGGGGGGTCGTGGTCACCAACGATGACCGTTTGGCTGATCGCGTTCGCCTGATCCGCAATCATGCCGAAGTTGTTGTCAAAGCCAAAGGGGAGACGGACCTTATCAACATGGTGGGCTTCAATTACCGCATGACGGAAATGGAAGCTGCTATTGGTGTGGAGCAGCTGAAGAAGCTTACCGGGTTAGTTGCGTGTCGCAAAGAGTCGGCCGAATTTCTACAAAAAAGACTCAGCGGGCTTCCCTGCCTTGTAACACCGAAAACTCCTTCGTACATCGAACATGGATGGTATTGCTTTCCCATGCGTTATGTAAAAGAAGAATATGGGCCGTTACGACAGTCTGTAGTAGATGCTCTTCAGGCAGAAGGATTGCCCGTTTCTGCGGGTTATGTCATGCCGATTTATCTGCAACCAATGTATCAGAAGAAAATCGCATTTGGCTCCTGCGGCTTTCCTTTCAGCGGTCCCCATTACAGCGGAGTCGTTGATTATTCACGAGGAATTTGTCCCGTGACTGAACGGATGCATTTTGAGGAGGTTCTTGTCGGAAACTACTGCCACGGCGGCATGGAGCAGCCCGACCTCGAGGATGTTTGCAGCGGATACGAAAAAGTCTTTAGCCAGTTGGAAATACTATGAAATCATTGAACAGCAGACAGTGTGCCTTTCTGGAAGGGGATCGGATTTACCTGCGCCCACTCACTGAGGGCGACGTTGATGGCGAATACGGAACCTGGTTAAATGACCCCGTAGTATGCGCGCAAAACTCCCATGCGGTTCTGCCTGTTTGCCAGAATACTCTGATCGAATACGTGCGCCGAGTCAGAAACTCTCAATCCGAAGTTGTTCTCGCCATCGTCGCGAAGAGCGATAACCGTCATGTCGGAAATGTTTGCATTCAGAATATCCACTGGATCAACCGCTCCGCAGAGTTCGCGATGTTGTTGGGGGCTAAAGACTGCTGGGGGCAAGGCTACGGCACGCAGGCCGCAGCTATAATGGTTCAATATGGTTTCAAAACGCTTGGGCTCCGGCGAATCACATTTGGAACGTTTGAGGCAAATATCGCAGTGAGAAATATCGCTGCCAAACTCGGCTTCGTTGAGGAGGGGCGACGCAGGAAGGCAGTTTTCAAAAACGGAACCCATGTTGACGTTATTGAATTCGGTTTGCTTGAAGGTGAATTCATAAATGAATAATCGGATCAAAGCACTCTATCAGAAAACGGCATCCAATTTCTCTGTCGTTCGGTTTCTCATTCACAACTTTCTGGTCTGGAGGAAATTAAGGCCGCCAGCAGGCTGCAAATCTGAAGTTCTTTTCGAGCAGACTGGAATTTGCCCTAGCATTGTCGCGACGAGCTATTTGGCAAATGCGCTTGCGGCACGCCACCATTCAAAATTGGTTGCGTATACTTTTACCCGACCAATAATTAACGCATGGCTTAACAGACTGTATTTGTCCTGTAATTTTGAGACCCTTCTCCATGTGTCACCGGACGAGGATCAGCTTGCTCGGGCCGGTATGATATTTGAAGAATTGTATCCGACCCTGAAGAACCTACATCAAGTTGAGCGCATTTCCATAGGTGGCATTTGGATCGGAGATCTTATCTATGATGAATATCTGAGGCAATATAATGTCCCCACAATCGATATCGCTGATCCCGGGTTTATCGAATCGCTAAGAGCCTCGTTGGGACAGTATGTCTTCTGGAAAGATTACTTTAATGAGCATGATGTAAAAGCTGTCGGACTGAGTCACTGTGTTTACAAGCTAGCGATCCCACTACGCCTTGCTGTAAATCTCGGGATTCCTGTTTACCAGATCAACGCGACGCACGTTTATCACCTGACAAAAGACAATCTCTTTGCGTATGCCGATTATGTTGAGTATCCCAAAATATTTGCAAGCCTTCCCGAGAAAGTTCAGTCAGCTGGAATTCTAGAAGCACAAAAGAGAATTGAAAGAAGACTTGCAGGGGAGGTTGGCGTGGATATGAAGTATTCAAAAAAATCCGCGTATGCCGGAAAGAAGGCCCATCCGGTATTAAAGAGGTCGGATCGGATTAAGATTCTCATTGCGCCGCATAGCTTTTCTGATTCACCGCATTCCTATGGAATAAATCTTTTCCCCGATTTTTACGAGTGGCTGGAATTTCTCGGGAGGATATCGGAATTGACCCATTACGACTGGTACGTAAAGACCCATCCAGACTTCCTTGCGATGGATGCTAAGGTTGTCGAAATGTTTGTGAAAAAATTCCCTCGGTTTACCATGCTGCCAGCAGACACTTCCCATCTTCAGATTATCGAGGAAGGCATTAACTTCGCACTGACGATCCACGGAACGATCGGGTTCGAATATGCAGCTTTGGGAATTCCAGTGATTAATGGATCCTTCAACAACCCGCACGCTGCATATGATTTCAACATCCATGCGAAAAGCGTGGATGAGTATCGCAATACATTACTGAATCTGGCTACGGTAAAGTTGAAGATCAACCGACAGGAGATTTGCGAGTATTATTTCATGCGCAATCTGTATACCACGGAGAACTGGCTTTTTAAGGATTACCGCGAAGCTGCTCATCTGGTTGAGAGCGCCTCCGGCTCTTCAGTGTGGTACTTGGCATGGCTGCGTGAGTGGAGCCGAGCCCGCCACTATGAAATCATGGCCGATCTTAGGGATTTCGTTAAGTCGGGCGAATCAAGGCTGCGGGTCGCGCATCGCAATGTGAAAGCAACCGACATATGAAAAATCCTTACGACGAGCGTGTCTGTAAACAGCTTGCGGTTGTTCTTGCGGTCAAGAACAGACCGAGCTACACGTTGCGATGGCTGGAGTATGCGGAAAGCGTCGCGTTCCCGTTTCATATTATTATTGCCGACGGAAGCGGGGACAGGAGATTGGAAAATCAGCTGAGTGGCCAGAAGTGGCGCATTCCGGTCACATACCGCAGGTTCCCATTTGATTCGACGCTCGTTCGGTTCTATGGAAAGCAGGTTTCAGTTTTGGAGTGTTGTGAGACTCCATATTGTACGCTTGCGGATAACGATACTCTTCCTGTACCCTCCGGGCTGTATCGGTCCGTGGAATTTCTTCTCAAGAATCCGGAATACAGCACATGTCGTGGGCAGTTTGTTGACATCCGCCTTCTGGATGATGATAGGGCATCTAAGCCTCTGTGGGGGCGGGAGATTCATGTGCAAGGTGTGTATTTCAACAAGAAACATTCCATCTGGAAATCGTTCGAGCAGGCTGAACCGCTTGTGCGCCTGCAGGATTGGGCGAAGGCGACATGCGCTTTTTACAACAACGTTCATCGAACAGATACGTTACTTAATGGCTTTCGTTTTCTTAAAAAAAACAAGGTTTCGGACGTTATCATGTGCGACATCATTTTCTCGGCGATGGCCCTGACTGTCGGGAAGAGCAAGGTTTTAGATGAACCATACATGTTGTCACAGCAGAACTCTCCGGACGGGGTTGCCGTTGCGGCCCGCAAGAATGCGGACATCTTTGAAAGGATGTTTACTTCTGACTGGACACGAAATGTCGCTCGGTTGGCCTGTTTCGTTGCGGAGAGGCTTCCTTCGAATGGTGGCGAGAGTCGTGACTCTGCCGATCAAGCGGTGCTTTCGTGTCTGATCCGGCATTACGCAGATCGTGTTTACCGCCATCTTCATATACGCTTCGTGGAGGAACAGAAAGGGAAGGCACCCGGAACCGCACAGAGAGACTTTGTGTACAAACCGTCGAGCAAACAAAAAGGATTTAGGTCGAGATGGATCGACCAGTTCAAATTTCTACTGGGAGAAAGATCACACTCTTGACAATAATCCTCATTATACAGATTTATGCGAAGCACTACCAGAATTACAGTTTTCCTTGCCGACCTTGTTCATGACCAGGTGCTGGGGGATAACCACATCTCCGGCGGGGCCGACTTTTGTACACCGTTAAATATCGCCGGCCTGGCGGCTTATGCGAAGCAAAAGCTGGGCTCCTCCCTTGACATTCGTCTATTCAAGTATCCGAATGAATTGATTGAGGCGATTTCGGCGGAGAAGCCTGATATTCTTGGCTTCTCAAATTACATCTGGAACCTGGACCTGAACAGCCGGATTGGCGCTCATGTGCGTGAGCGGTATCCCGATGTCATGATGATCATGGGTGGGCCGTCAATTCGCGTGGATCCGAATGGCATCTGTGATTTTCTCCGCAAGAACAGATTTTTAGACGGGTACATTATGTTCGAGGGCGAGCGCCCGTTCGTCGATCTGCTCGAGACGTGGTTATCTGTTGGATCCGAGGCGACCCGGCTCCGCGCCCGCATCGATGGGTTTGCGCGTTTGGTCGATGACAAGTTAGTATATAGCCCCGCTCGAACGGATCAATCGCTCGACGATTTGCCCTCTCCATATCTTACCGGTCTTATGGATCCCTTTCTCGAGGCGGGCTTTATACCACTTTTCGAAACGAATCGCGGCTGTCCCTTTTCCTGCTCCTATTGCACATGGGGCATTACGGCTCTGAACAAAATCCGCCGCTTCCCAATTGAGAGGGTGCATGCCGAATTGGAATACGTCGCAAGCCGATACCCTAACCTGCCAGCGTGGATTATCGGAGACGCAAATTTCGGGCTGCTTCCACGTGATACTGAAATCGCCAATAGGATTGCTGAGATTCAGACTAGGGTGCCGGCGCTCAGAACCGTCATGACATGGGAAAGCAAAAATACGACCGAGCGAAATATGGAAATCGCGCAAGCTCTTGGGCAGCACCGAAAACTCGTGCTAATCGCCGTCCAGACCCTAACTCCCTCTGCTTTAAAAGCCATCCATCGAGATAACATTCGCTTCCCTGATTTGCAGGCGCACATCGATAGATTTCACCTGCAGTCATTGCCTGTCGGCACGCATATTCTGACAGGTTTGCCTGACGAATCATTTGAACAGCATCTCCAGTCTCTCAGGAAATGCTTCGACCTTGGGTTCGATGACATCGGGATCTTTAGCACAATTCTTCTGCCAGGATGCGAACTCGATAGCGAGGCATCACGCGAGCGGCATGGCATCCGAACGCGATATCGTTTGCGACAGGGAATGTATGGCGAGTACAATGGTTTTAAGTGTATGGATCCTGAGGAGATCATCAGCTCACACAACCATATTTCGGAAAAAGAGATTGATGATTTGCGTCCGATTCACTGGATGATCTGGTATGGGTGGAATCATGGATTTCTCAAGCCTATATTTCGTTATGCCCACGGTAATCTCGGGCTTAATCCTGTTGATCTAATCACAAGAATTCTCGGTGCAAAGGAGGTTCGAACAGAGCGTGTCAACACGCTGCTGGACGAATTTGCGCGAAGTGCCGCCGCGGAGTGGTTTCAATCACCTAAAGATCTGCGCGTCCATTACACGACGCCGAGGCGCTGGGCCGACCTAATGCGCCAAGGTTATGCTAAGGTCGAGTTCCGATACACCGTCCGCATGCTTGCGTCACGCGAGCTGTTCATCGATTTGCTGGAATCCATGCGCATGGTTTTGGCGCGGCTTTCATCTCCGCTGTGCGCCGCAGACTGGCAGCATCTGCATGCACTCATGTTGGAGGCACGGATTGAACCGAGCGATTTGTTTGAGGGCCCGCTACCCGAGCGCAAACAAGTGGTATTGCCATCCCCTCTCGCCTTCTGCTGCGATTTATCCGCGCAACCAGACGAGGGCATGCGGGCTGTTTCTCTCGAGAAGTGCACGGAAGAACAAGATTCGGCGCGGTCGTGTCTCAAAGACTTTGGTTTTGAGAAGGATCCCTCTTATGCGATACAAAAAACACTCGGAGCGCACCCCAATGCGTTCCTATATTCTATTCGGGGGTGACTGAGATGGGTAAGCGCAGTGAATTCCAGGATCTCTTCCAAGTCGTTTTGATACTCACATCGCCTGGATCAATCTATCCCAAGTGAACGGCAAAATGTTGAAGGAAAATATCGACCATTATCCGGCCGTCACAATCGGTTTAGTGACATTTGATCGGATCGGGATGCTTAAGGAAGCGGTTTATTCGGTTTTAAATCAAAGCTTTGGCGACTTTCTACTGCTGATAGGAAATGATTCCCCCGAAGCCCCCGTAACATTTGATGTTCTTGGTATTGATCCTGACCCGCGTATACAGATTATCAACCATGAAAAGAATCTTGGGCAACTTGCGAACCTGAATCACCTGTTAAATGCCTCCTCCAGCAAGTGGTTCACATGGATGGGGGATGACGACTTGCTCCATCCGGATTTTCTCCAGCGATTGGTGCAGTGCGCGCAAGATCATAGCGAAAGAAATATTGCGGCATTATATACCAATTATATTAGTGGACCATTGCCTCCAAGCGAATTTCCACTAATACCTAACGAAGATGCATTCGCTTGTATTTCTCCCACTTCCACGTTCCTGAACGACTATACCGCAAAGAAGTATCATATTATTGGAAGCTTTGGCCTGATGAAAACGGATGCGCTAAAATCCGTGCACGGGCTTCCACAGCTTGGAAGAGGGTTTAGTCCATACTGCGATACGTTGATGCCCATATTGCTTGCCGATCATGGAGGGATTGCATGGATTGATGAACCGCTTGTCTTTTTAAGAACCCATGCCGTTTCAGAATCCGTCAACAGTACCGATTTCGATGCGTATGCGAGCGCCGAATCTGATTTTCTGGATAGTCTGCACAAAGTCTGTGCGCGCCAATCCGATCCATGCGAGCAGGAATGCGTGAGGAATATGGTCTGGTGGTTCGCATTCGACGAATGGTGTGTCCTCGCTCGAAACACTTCGCTCAGTCGGATGGGCGTAATTAACGCGTTCCTAAGCTGTCAGTTTACTGTGAACTTTCAGCGCCTGAAGCCTCGGTATTGGGTATCGTTTTTATTCTATATTCACAGGCTTGTTCTTAAGAGGAGACTGCATTCGCTGCATCTTTCCCTGATTGCTTTCAAAAAGAAAATAGTTGGGCTGCTGTCCGTTTCCTGATAATGCAAGATGAGGCGAAGATCATGAAATGAATATCAGAAAGACTCCATTGCAGGGATTGCTGGTGATCGAACCCCGATGTTTTGGCGATGAGCGGGGATTTTTTCTTGAAACCTTCCAGGCCAAACGATATCGGGAGGCGGGAATTCCTGATGAGTTTCTGCAGGATAACCAATCGCGCTCAACCAAAGGCGTCGTCCGCGGGATGCATTTCCAGGTCAAGCGCCCGCAGGCTCAGATCGTCACCGTCCTGCGCGGGCGCATTTTTGACGCCGTCGTTGATCTTCGTCCCGGGTCGCTGACATTCGGCCAGTGGTATGGGATGCAGCTAAGCGATGATGGTCCCAGGCAGGTGTATATGGCACCGGGGTTTGCGCATGGGTTCTGCGTTTTAAGCGATTGGGCGGATCTTCATTACAAGGCCAGCCGGCTCTATGACCCCCACGACGAAGGGGGCCTTCGTTGGAACGATCCTGATGTCGGCGTTAAGTGGCCCAATCTTTCCCGGCAGATCACCGGTCGCGATGCGGCCTTCCCCTTGCTCAAGGATCTCAATCTCAGTCAACTGCCACATCATCCACCAGTCGAGGAGGATCTTTGATGCAAAGCATTTCACAAATAATACCATTGACAGTCTGGGAGGGGGGGTATCAGTCATTTGAGGCGGCCGCCGCTGAGGCGGCCGGCGACGGTTTCTCCGGATCAATGTGGCTTGCGCGTTCAATCCATGCTTTAAAAGAGTGCCTTTCAGCCGTTGATCATTTCACGCCGATTCCTCCCTTTTATATGCAACGGAGCATCCTGCTGCCGATCACAGCATCGATGATGCTGAACCGGTCGTCGAAACTCCGTATTTTGGATTTTGGAGGCGGGTTGGGAATTGGCTATTTGTCCCTTGTCGAGAGCATCCCAAAGCACAGCGAGCGAGTCGCCTACACGATCGTTGAGGTGCCAAGAGTCTGCGCGGAAGGCCGCAACCTCATCGGAAATCGCGGCGTGACATTTCTCGAATCATTGCCGGAATCCGCAGAGTGCGATCTGATTCACTCCGCATCCGCGATTCAATATATTAAGGATTGGAAGGGGCTCTTAAAAGGATTCGCAGCATTAGATCCGGAATACATGCTTCTTTCGGATGTCTTCGCGGGAAAGATTGCGCCATTTGTCACATTGCAGAATTATTATGAATCTCGGATTCCCCATTGGTTTTTGAATATCGATGAGCTTCTGTGTGAGTTCGACAGACTCGGTTATCAGCTCGTCATGAAGAGCTATGCAACATCACGGCGGCTCGATTCGGTGGACACCCTCCCGATGGATAACTTTCCAGAAGAGAGGCGGTTGCAACAAAGCTTGCATCTGCTGCTGAGGCGGTCCTGCCGATCATGAATGTCCCAGCTGAATACGTCGTAAAGACCGTCGCGATCACGGGCGGCTGCGGCTACATCGGCACCGCTCTCGCGGACGCATTGAGGGGTCATGCGCGGCAAACACTTTGCGTCACCCGCAGCGCCCTGCCGCCTTCAGGAAACGGTGGCATTGAGATCTTCCAGGCCGATGTTCGCACGGCCGCATGCTGGGAGCATGTCGTGCGGCGCGCCGATGTTATTTTTCATCTGGCTGGCAATACCAGCGCGTATGCCGCGGCACAGGATCCCGCAGAAAGTCTGAACTCGACGGTTTTGCCAATAAATCATCTGATCGCCGCTGCGCAGGCAACTGGATGCAAGCCGCGTGTGGTTTTCGCCTCCACCGCCACGGTCCACGGGATCACAGGGAAATTGCCGGTCTCAGAATCGGACCCCGCGAACCCAACCACCATCTATGACCTTCACAAGCTATTTGCCGAAATGCAATTGGCCATGGCAACAGGCCGGGGGATTATCCAGAGCGTCGCGCTGCGCCTTGCCAATGTTTACGGGCCTAGCGCCGGACGCAGCGCAGCTGATGATCGCGGGATTCTTAACAAAATCGCGCGGAGCGCGCTCCAAGGAGAAATCCTTCGCATTTACGGCCACGGAAACTATCTGCGTGATTACGTTTACATCGATGACGTCGTCCGGGCATTTCTTCTCGCGGGCATCACCCGTGGAGTGGAGGGGATGAGCTTTCTTGTGGCAAGCGGAGTCGGAATCACTGTGCAGCAGGCGTTTCAGATGGTTGCCGATCAGGCCGCGATCGTGACCGGAAAGAAGGTTTGCATCGAAAATGTCGACTGGCCGGAAGGAGCCGACCCCATCGAGCGCAGAAACTTTTTTGCTGACATCGCGGGCATAATGGGCAAACTGGAATGGATGCCGAAAGTTGACTTGGCGACTGGTATCGGACGACTTATTAAGGCGAACAATGGAACAAAATAAAACATCTGATTTATGGGTGAGCATCACCGCATCGCTCTTTTCAAAGATTGATGATGAGTTTTTATTCGCCTTTCGTGCGCCGGGTGGCGCCAATGCGCGTCTTGCGGCTTGGGATCCTTTTGACAAGTCCATGCGGTATTACAAGTTTCTACTTTTTAACGCAGCTCGGAGCAAAAATCGAGAATTCCACGCAGCATACAGCAAACTCGGCAATACAAGCATTGGCAATCCGATCACCGTTACCGTTTTCGGTTTGCAGGTTGATATTGACTATCTTTTCGCCGTCGAGGAGTTTTTGTTCCTCGAACGGCATATGGACGTGAGACGTTTGCAGCACGTCGTGGAAATCGGCGCAGGGTTCGGGCGCACCTGCCACACGCTTCTCAGCCAGATCCCCTCCATCAAAAGATATACAATTGTTGACCTGCCTGAGGTATTGAATTTAAGCAAGGCGTATTTGGCGCGGGCAGTCCCCGACCTTTATTCCAAAATTGATTTTATCGAGTGTGGCGCGACCCATCGGTGGCACCATCTGAAAACTGATCTTGCGATTAATATTGATTCGTTTCAGGAGATGAGACCAGATGTCATTGATGAATATATGGAATTACTGATCCGTTCTAGCAAGGCTTTCTATTGCAAGAACCCAATAGCAAAATACAAGCCTGAGTTTGTCGGCTTGCCCGCCTTGAAGCCCGACGAGTTGCTTGATGTTTTTTCATTGGGATATTGTCGGGAGATTTATGACATCTTCGATGAGAAGGCGTTAGCAATGGCACGTGAGTATTATCTCAAAGCGTACCAGCCCCCCTACAATCCTCAAGCGGAAGCGGGTTGGACGCTTGAGGGTGACGAGGCGATGGAAATGTTTCCATACGTTCATCACGCCCTCTATCGACGGCTTCCGTCTGGCTCATAACAGATGCTTCCTGAAATCTCCGCCGTCAAGCAGATCGAACTCCCCCGCTACCGCGCCGATAACGGCGATCTGGTCGTCGTGGAAGGGTCCGTTCACGTTCCATTTCTGATCGTGCGATTATTCACGGTGCATGCTGCCGCCGGCGCAATCCGCGGGCAGCACGCCCATCGATCATGCGCCCAGTTCCTCACCTGCCCCTCTGGAAGTGTCGAGGTCGTTTGCTTCGATGGCCGGCGCTACGCAAACCACCACCTTGACCAGCCCCACATCGGCCTACTTATCCCCCCTGGCATCTGGTCGCAGCAGTCATATTTAATGCCTGATACGGTGCTGTCGGTATTGTGTGACCGGCATTACGACGAGAGCGACTACATCCGAGACATGCAGCATTTCCAATCCTACCGCAACCAGAAACCATGAAGAAATCCGACGCTGACGCAAACAAGAATATCATTACGAAGGAAGAGTTTCTTTCCATCAATAAAGCGGGCGCACAGGACATGGGTGCCGACCGCGAGCTTCAGGATAAAGCCAGAGAGGTTTTTGTCCGGGCTGACAAGCATCGCTGGCTGCATCAGGGGATGTGGTTCGGCGAGCCGTTTTTGAATCTTCCCCAGGACATGTTTGCCCTTCAGGAGATTGTGTGGACAACGCGCCCGGATTTCATTATCGAAGTCGGCGTGGCCTGGGGCGGCACCCTTCTTTTTGAATCGATGCTTCTTGAAATGCTAGGCGGCAGCAAAGTCATCGGCATTGATATTTTTATTCCCGACGACCTCCGAGACCGTCTCATGGGCCACGGGGCTCTCTCCAAGCGATTGGAGCTGATTTCAGGCAGCAGCACGGCGCAGGAAACGCTCGATCAGGTCAAAGTGATTCTCGGCGGCTCCACGAAGACGCTTGTTATTCTGGATTCCCTGCACACACATGATCATGTCCTGCAGGAGTTAAACCTTTATTCTCCACTCGTCGGGAAAAACCACTACTTGATCTGTGGCGACACCATTGTCGAGTATACTCCCCCGCATGAGGATCGGCAGCGGCCGTGGGGGCCGGGAAATAATCCCGCCACCGCAGCCAAGGAGTTTCTCTCTGCCAACAATCGCTTTGTCGTCGATGTGGATCTTGAGCAGAAGCTGCTTTTTTCCTGTCATCCCGGCGGGTATCTCAAAGCCATTGCATAGAGGTGAGAATTGTTATCACAGGGGCAATCGGCCACATCGGATCCTTTGTCATTCGCGATCTGGCCTGCCAATTTCCTGGAGCGGAGATTGTCATGCTCGATAATATGATGACGCAGCGGTTTTGCTCGTTGTTTCATCTTCCGTCGCAGGGGACATATCGCTTTGTTGAAGCGGACGTCACCACTTATGATCTGCGCCCTCTCATGGAAGGCGCGCATGCGGCCGTGCATCTGGCGGCCATCACCGATGCGGCGGGAACATTCGACAAGGCCGCAGAGCTCGAAGCGAACAACTACCAGTCAACACTCAAGGTTGCGGAAGCGTGCGCCGCGACCGGAACACGTCTGATCGCGCTTTCGTCTACCAGCGTGTATGGCACCAATGCGAGCGTGGTCAGCGAGGACTGCTCGCCCGAGGAGCTGAAACCCCAGAGCCCCTATGCCACGAGCAAGCTGAAGGAGGAGGAACTGATCATTCGTCTCCACGCCGAAAAGGGGCTCAAGGGGGTTGTCTGTCGCTTCGGAACCATCTTTGGAGTTTCCCCGGGCATGCGCTTTCATACAGCTGTAAATAAGTTTTGCTGGCAGGCGGCGATGGGGCAGCCAATCACCGTATGGAGGACGGCATACGATCAGAAGCGGCCGTATCTTGATCTGGTGGATGCCTCGCGGGCGATCGCATTTATCATCCGCAACGACCTTTTTCACGGGTGCATTTACAACGTGCTGACGCTGAATGCCACGGTGCGCCAGATCGTCGATGCAATCCGCGAATTCGTTCCGCAGCTGGATGTCTCTTTTGTTGACAGCGCGATCATGAACCAGCTGTCCTACGAAGTCTCCTGCGCACGATTTGCAGGCGAAGGATTCCGGTTTATCGGCGACCTGCATCGCGGGGTCGGCGAGACGCTCGGCTGGCTAAACCAGGCGAATTCATGGGGTAGAAACACCATGAAAGAAAATCGGAAATTAGAAATCTGAAATTGGAAACTTACGCGAACCCTCTTCTGTATTTTTCCTTTCCCGGTTCTTGATTTTCCGGCGCAGCTTCAGGATTTTTAATTTCTGATTTCCCCATTTCTAATTTTCCAGTTATTAATGATAAGGTATCCCCAATGAAGGACTTGGAACGTACTGCCATTCTCCGCTCGATTGACGCATGGAAGCGTGCTTCCCCCGTTTTGGAGAGGGTCCGCGAAGAGGACATCCGGGCGGCCGACACCGTCTCCTCCATTGCCGCCTTCCGGGGGTTCGTTCTGGCCAAGGTCAAAACGCATCCACCGCTGCCAACATCGGGTTTGATCGAACAACAACAGATTTTCCGGCTGTTGGCCGGCGTCCGATGACTGAACTTTTTTCTCTCGCTCTGCAAATCCAGGACGCCTGTCGGAAATCCGGCTGGCCTTTTTGCGTCATTGGGGGGCTCGCCGTCCAACATTGGGGAGAACCGAGATTCACCAAGGATGTGGATCTCACGATCCTGACCGGATTTGGCGACGAGGCTCCTGTTGTGGACGGATGTCTTGCTCTTTATGAGCCCCGCATTGAAAACGCCCGTGACTTCGCCCTGCAAAATCGCGTGCTGTTGCTCAAATCCGCAGAGGGATTTGGGATTGATATTGCGCTCGGAGCCTTGGAATTTGAGCAATCCGCCGTGGACCGTGCCGCAGACATAGAAGTTATGGACGGCAAAACCCTGCGTCTCTGCACCGCAGAGGATCTGATTGTGATGAAAGCCTTTGCCGACCGCCCCCTCGATTGGAATGATGTCCAGGGGATCATCATCCGGCAGGGGGTCGGAAATCTGGATTGGAAATATATTTTTCGATACCTGGTTCCGCTCGGTGAGGCGAAGGAACAGCCGGAAATTGCGGAGCGTCTTCGGAAGATGGCAGGGGGGAGAAAATTGGAAATTAGAAACGTAGGGAAAGTCGGCAGTATTCAGTAGGCAGTTGACAGAAAAAAATCTCTACTGACGTATTTTGCTGTGCTGCTGAAAACTGACGACTGCCAACTGATAACTTTTAATACTATGAGTAAAAAACCTACAAAATGTCGTGTGTGCGACGCCGGCATTCATCCGTTCATGACATTCGGACCGATGCCGATCGCAAACGGATTCTTGAAGAAAGAGGATGTTTCTGGCGAATACTTCTTTGAGATGGAAGTCGCATTCTGCGAGCAATGCGGTACATTCCAGTTGGTCGAGCAGCCGGATGCTAAGAGGATGTTCCACGAAAACTATGCCTTCTTTTCCAGCCTGTCCCGGCACATGCAAATCCACTTTGAGGAATTCGCCGGTCTGGTGAAGGGTCGAGTGCTGGCCGGCAGGCAAGACCCTTTTGTCGTGGAACTCGGCAGCAATGACGGCATCATGCTGCGCCACTTCAAGAGCGCGGGCATCCGGCACCTGGGGATTGAACCGTCGAACAATGTGGCCGATGTCGCGCGCGCGCAGGGGATCAATACGCTGAGCGAGTTTTTCAACTTGAATCTGGCCGAGCGGATCGTCGAGGAACACGGGCATGCCGATGCGGTCATCTGCGCCAATGTGATGTGCCACATCCCGGACATCAACGGGGTGGCGGCCGGGATGGCCAGGCTCCTGAAGCCCGATGGCGTCCTGATGTTTGAAGACCCATATCTTGGAGACATGATCGCCAAAACCTCCTACGACCAGATTTACGATGAGCATGTCTTTATCTTTTCGGCAACCTGCATAGCTAATGCCTTTGGCCGTCACGGGCTGGAGCTGATTGACGTGATGCCGCAGCCTACGCACGGCGGCTCTATGCGCTATGTGCTGGCCCCTAAGGGAAGCCACCCGATCTCCCCGAATGTGTCCGCGCTGCTTGCAAAGGAAAATGAGCTCGGGCTTCATCAGGCAAACACATACGACCAGTTCAAGCGCAGCTGCGAGAATTCACGGAGCGAGCTCGTCAGCCTGCTCAATCGGATCAAGAAGGAAGGGAAACGTGTTGTCGGTTACGGCGCCACATCAAAAAGCACCACGGTGCTGAATTATTGCGGCATCGGCCCGGATCTGATCGAGTTCATCTCCGACACGACGCCGATCAAACAGGGAAAGCTTACGCCCGGATCCCACATTCCGGTTAAGCCTTACGAGTCTTTTTCCAGCAATCCTCCCGAATACGCGCTCCTGTTTGCCTGGAACCATCTGAACGAGATATTTGCAAAGGAAAAGGATTTTCGTGCAAATGGCGGAAAATGGATCACGTTTGTCCCAAATGTTGGAATTATCGAATGATTCTCTGCTCTAATCCACTGGCCCAGTATCAAGCTCAGCGCGAAGAGATCCTGGCTGCGATCAGACGGGTCTTGGAAAGCGGGCACTATATTTTAGGGCCGGAGGTCGAGGCGTTTGAAAATGCATTCGCCCGATATTGCGGAGTCAGGAATGCGGTCGGAGTCAATAGCGGCACAGATGCCTTGATCCTTGCCCTTCGCGCATTGGATATCGGCGCGGGAGATGAGGTGATCACGGCATCACATACCGCCCTGGCCACGGTGTCGGCTATTATTGCAGCCGGAGCGACGCCAGTTCTGGTAGATATTGATTCCGAGTTTTATACGATGGATCCCGCCGGATTCGAAGCGGCCGTGACATCAAAAACGAAGGCGGTCATCCCCGTCCACCTCTACGGGCAGGCCGCAGATATGGAGGCGATCATGCGGATTGCCCGGAAGCACCATCTGAAAGTGATTGAAGACTGCTCTCAGGCGAGCGGAACTCTGTTCCATGGGTGTCGTGTCGGGAGCATCGGAGACGCGGGGTGCTTCAGCTTCTACCCAACAAAGAATCTTGGAGGCATCGGCGACGGGGGGATCGTCGTTTCCGATAGCGCAGCATTTTCCGGCCGCGTGCGTCGACTTAGGCAGTATGGGTGGAGCGAGCAAAGATCGACCGAGGAGCCCGGTCTCAACTCGCGGCTCGATGAGCTGCAGGCTGCCATATTAAACGTCAAGCTCAAGCGTCTCGATGCGGACAACGAACGCCGCAGGGAGATTGCACGCATTTATTGTGAGGCGCTCGGCGGATCCGATATTGTGCTGCCAACAGAGCGGCCCGGGTCGACGCACATTTACCATTTGTTCGTCATCGCGTGCGCTGAGAGGGATGCCCTTCAGGAGAGGCTCGCCGCATCCGGGATCCAAGCTGGCATTCACTACCGCATGCCGGCCCATCTTCATTCAGGATATGATCGGCTCTGCCGCATGCCCGATGGCGGATTGCCGCAAACGGAAATGCTGGCAAACAAAATCCTGAGTCTGCCCATGTATCCGGAATTGACTAATAAAGAATCTGAAATGGTTATCTCGCACGTCATATCATTTGGCATGTGAGATCTGAACGAGTGAAGCGCGCATAAAGAGCCTGAAATCTGGAGATTCTAAATATGTCCAGAAGAGTCGCAATAAATTGTTTTGGTCTGAAATCAGGATGCGGCGGAGTAGCCAGCTATTTTAGCAATATAGTGAGCGCGTTTTTGGATGGCTCGCTCGCCTGGGAACCTAGGCTATTCCACGGGGAAAAGAATGTCGCTGAATTGGACCGGGTCTTGCCGACTGGGTGGCAAAAGCATGCGGTGTTTGCAAGCCCGCAGGATATGTGTTCGCGCGGGCGCCAGCATGCAATATATTTTGCTCCCCTCGGGCCGTATTATCCGAATCCCGTTCCGCTTCCCACCGTGATAACGATGGCCGACAATCAGGAAGTATTTTTCCCTCATTTCTTCACGGATCGCCAATTGATGGACAGACGGCGAGAGCTACATGGCTCTTCACTTTACTGCGATGCGGTGATCACCATGTCTAAGTATTCTGCGGAATGCCTGCATAAAGGATATGGGGTTAAGCGCGACAAGATGCAGGTTTGCTATGCTTACTTGAAATAGTCCGCCCCCTCGCAGCGACCGTCGGCCGTCATCCCGGAGAGATTTATATTTTACCCGGCCAACCGCTGGCATCATAAAAACCACTGCGTTTTGCTCGAGGCAATCGGTTATTTGCGCCGAGAGAAAAAGGCAAGCATCAATTTGGTCTGTACCGGGGCGGAAATGAAGGGAGGTTTCGATCTGAATGCGGCCGCCTCACAGTGCGGGATTGCGGACCTCGTCCATGATCTCGGATTTGTCGGAAATGGGGAAATGACATATTTATATCAAAATGCTGAGGCCCTTGTTTTCCCATCGCTGTATGAAGGATTCGGCTATCCTATACTCGAAGCGATGCGATTGGGGTGCCCGGTCATTACTTCCACCGCAGGATCGCTGCCTGAAGTTGCGGGAACGGCGGCAACATATTTTGATCCAGCCTCTTCTGCCGACCTCTCCGATAAACTGATGAGTGTCTGGGGAAACGAGCAAAAGAAGAAGGAGCTTGCAAAAGCTGGGCACAAGCAGGCTGCAGTATTCAGTCATGATAACTTTGTGAAAGCACATAACGATGCATTCAACGATGCCATTGAACAATATAGCTGCTTGAAGTATCTTGCGCGCAGGCATATTGTAAAGCGAGCTCGTGAAGCTACGTTGCGAGTTAAGGAAGCCTTGAGGGGGCCTCGATACCTAAGCCCTCTTCCACTTCCTGTTAACTCGATTTCATCGAGAAACGATACGATGAAAGAACCTTTCCCGAGCTATGTGCGGGTTGAATAACACATGATAAATCTGGCAAAGTAATTACAAATGAAAACTCTCAGCATATATTTGGGTGATTTAACCCACGACTCCATAGCATTGGCTTCGGAGTTTTTCCCCTTGAACATCGGCTATATTGCGGCATATTCAAAAAAAATGTTTGGGGATCGTGTTCAGATTCGGTTGTTTAAATATATATCTGAACTGGAAGCGGCGATCAAAAAGGCTCCGCCCGATATTTTAGGTCTCAGTAATTATCCCTGGTGTCATAATATCGACATGGCCATGCTTGAGCTCTTAAAAAGGCGCAGGCCAGAGGCGCTAAGAATTATGGGGGGGCCAAATTTTCCGTACGATTCTAAAAGTCAACAGAGTTTCATGACTAACAGGGCGCTTTTAGATGCTTACGTGTACTTAGACGGGGAGATCGGCTTTGCAAACGTAGTAGAGGCAGTGCTGAAGTCAAGCTGTTTGCGGGAAGCGCGGGAGCGCCTGACTATTGAACCAACTATTGGTTGCGTTCAGCTTAATGTATCTGGTTTGATCATGCACACAGCAGTGAACACCCGCATTGCCAATCTGGATGATATACCTTCCCCTTACCTTACAGGGATTTTGGACCCATTTTTCGATGGGCGACTTACACCCCTGGCGGCAACAAACCGAGGATGCCCATTCACATGTACATTTTGCCACGATGGCAACTCCGCCGTAAGCAAAGTGAATCATTTCAGCCTAGATCGCGTAAAGGCCGAGCTTAAATATATTGCCGACCGTGCGCCAAAAAACATCACAAATATATTTCTTTCCGACTTGAACTTCGGAATGTATAGCCGCGACCTCGAAATCGCTGAGTGCCTTGAGGAAATCTATTGTAAAACCGGATATCCGAGTTATGTCAAAGTATCAACAGGAAAGAATGCCAAGGAAAGGGTAATTGGTGCCATCAAGAAACTGAACGGCAAGATGCGATTGGGAATGTCGGTTCAGTCAATGACTGAAAAAGTTCTTAAAAACATAAAAAGACAGAATATCCGCCTTTCGGACTTCCTCGAGCTGCTACCAACAATTAGCGAATATGATATTCCAACAACATCTGAAACGATTCTTCCGCTGCCTGGAGAAACCTTGGAAAGTCACTTGGATTCTGTCGAAAAGCTGTTGAATGCAGATATTGACCATGTGTTTTCCTACACGCTTATGATGATTAACGGGGCGGAGATGAATTCGCCTGAGGAACGCATCAAGTGGGGATTCGAAACGAAATACCGCGTTCTGCCACGGAACTTCTCTAAGCTTTTGTCTGGAGAAAACGTGATCGAGGTGGAGGAAGTTGCTGTGGCTACCAATACCTTATCCTTTGATGATTACTTGCTCGCCCGCAAGGTAATTCTGATGGTTAGTCTCGTTAATAATTATGGGTTTCGTGCGCTCCGAAGGTTCTGCCTTGAAAATAAACTAAGCCTGGTCAGGCTGGCGCGTATGATTATACATGAGCTAGAGGGACATGAAACGAATGCTTTGGAGATTAGGGGGTTGCTTGCAGACTTTTCGAGGGAGACAACTGCAGAGTTGTGGAACTCTGAATCTGAGTTGGTTGAGTATTACCAGGACGACCAGAATCTGCAGAAGCTGTTAACGGGTGAGCACGGTAGGAATCTCTTGCAAACCTATCAAACGATTGCCCTTTCCAAATTAACCAATCAACTGGTTGAGTGCACGTTTTTCAATCTGTATGCAATGATGCGTGAGTTGAACCTCCCTGAGAAATCGTTTAAGCAGGCAAAGGATGTTCACCGCTATTGCCAAGGTTGTAGTGATAATCTATTTGGACTTGACCGGCTCGAACAGTGTAACGAGATTGAGTTATCACACGATATCGATCTCTGGCTGCATGACCCCGTTAGGCCCTTGCTTGCAACCCTAGAGTGGCCAGCGCCTAGAAGCTGTCGTTTTATCTTATCTTCCAAGCAATATGACACCATGGAGTCTCTTTTAGAACGGTTCGGCCATACGACGGATGGACTGAGCAAAGCGATATTGAGGTCCGTGCCTCATGATGTGTGGCGCCAGTGCCACGTCATTTAATGAGGATCCGTTAAAGCATGTTAGCGATGATCGCGAGGCTGCGCCAATACGCGCACTCATTGAGTCTCATTCCCGAACTATGTGCAAGAACGAAGGGGATCGAGAGTAATCTCGAAATAGTCCGACATGCCATCGGACGCGTTGAGGCTAGGCAAGTCATCCCCAGAAAAACCAACGCTTTAAACCAGGCGGAATTCCAGGTCTTCTCACAATGGGGAGAGGATGGCATTTTGCAATGGTTAATTAGTAACGTTCATGTCTCAAAGAGTATTTTTGTGGAGTTCGGAGTAGAAAAGTATACTGAGTCAAATACGAGGTTTCTTCTTATCAACAAGAACTGGTCGGGACTCGTGATGGACGGGAATAAGTCAAACATAGATTACATCGTGAGGGATCCTATTTATTGGCGTCACAATCTTAAGGCTGTTCAGTCCTTTATTACCCGCGAAAATATCAATCAAACACTGCGGGAAAATGGAATAAGCGGGGACGTCGGACTTCTGTCAATTGATATAGATGGAAACGACTATTGGGTATGGGAGGCTATTTCCGAAATAGACCCGGCTATTGTCGTGGTAGAGTACAATTCGCTGTTCGGGGCTGATCGTGCTGTAGTGGTTCCATATGATCCTGAGTTTATGCGGAGCAAAGCGCATTTCTCTCATGTTTATTATGGAGCTTCCCTCGCCGCTTTGGTGGAACTCGGTAATCGTAAGGGTCTTGCATTTGTTGGGGTGAATTCCGCAGGGCACAACGCTTTTTTTGTGCGGCGAGATCTGCTCCCAGCTATTATCAAGGAAATGACTGCATCTGAGGCCTATATTTCACATCAGTTTCGAGAGGCGCGCGATCAGAGCGGCAAGCTGCGCTTTACCTCACACGAAGAGGATGCCAATGAGATCTTAGGTCTTCCTTTGTGTGAAATATCTAAAAACGGAAAATAGATTTGCAACTCTTAGGTTTCTCAGCAAATCCTGTGCATAGGGATATGCAATAAGGTGCTTGCGGAGGGATGCCTCAATGAGAGAGCAACCACTGGCACCCACTCATCGCGGGGCGGGTGTTTTTTCGTATCGTTCCAGATTGGCAGAGCCTCTTGCCTCGAGGTATGTCTGTAATCACATGCTTATTTGCTATATTGGGGGGGTAAATGTTTCCCGTATAGCATGTTGATCTGCGGGTAAATCTACCGTGATTATCACAATGAGACCCAGGATCACCATCGTCACCCCGTCATATAATCAGGGGAGATTTCTTGAGCAGACGATCCTAAGCGTTCTCGGTCAGGGATACGAGAATCTAGAGTATATCATCATTGACGGCGGGAGCACGGATGACAGTTTGGACGTTATTCGTCGTTACGAAAAGGAACTGGCCTATTGGGTTTCTGAGAACGACGGGGGGCAGGCCGAAGCTATCAATAAAGGGTTTTCGCGGGCAACCGGGGATATCTTCTGCTGGCTGAACAGCGATGACTTCCTCTTGCCAGGAACTCTCAAGTCAGTGCCGACCGAGCTAGGCAATGGCGCAGACCTGATATACGGCAACTGCTTGAGCTATTCAGAGGAGGGAGGGCGATGCCTGATCAATCGACCACCTGCCTATGATGCACACTTACTTGCCTTGGTGGACTACATCGTCCAGCCAAGTTCCTTTTGGACCCGATCCTTATGGGAGAAGACCGGCGATCTGAACGCCGCGTTGCATTACGCCTTTGACTGGGAATGGTTTTTGCGTGCGGCTCAAGTTGGAAATCTCCGAAAATCAGACGTTCTGTATTCCGCCTATCGTTTTCACAGCCTTCACAAATCAGGGTCTGGAGGAGAAGGGCGCAACGAGGAAATCTACCGGGTGGCGGCAGCGCATGGAGACGACTGCGCGAGAGAGCATTACGAGTTCTGCCGGACAAACCTTACGTGGCTCCGAACCTATGAGAGCTGGCGGCTTCGCCTGCAGGGCCGGGGAATCAGGAGCGCCGATTCTCTGGCTCGGTGGATCGTTCCGCCGCTGTGGAATCTCCCGCCAGGAATCGAGTTTACAAAGCTGCGGTTTTGCTTGGGCATGCTAGGGAAATCTTAGGCCTATTTTACGGGGCAGCACTTTTCTACGATCCCGCAGGCGATGATGAGATCCACCGTGCAGAAAGTTATCAATGCGGCAGTTGGAACCTTGAGGCGGGTGGCTCCAAGATTGTGTTGGCGCGCGGGATATGTGCCACGAATCCATTGCAGCACGGAGATGTGGGCGTCAAGCGTGATGGCAGGCCAGGAAATCTGCCCACCGCAGGCCGGCTTCGTCAGGGTAAACATGCCCCCATGCCGCACTGACCGCTCCACCGAGTCGATTCGGTGTTTGACGCCAGATAAGGGTGTGGATTTTTCGCGGTTTCTATATGCACCTGCGAGCGTGAGTTCCCTGTTCGTTGCGGGAATACCCAGCGGCCGGGTTTTTGGAAGAAACGGATTTGTGCTGGACGGCGGGGGGAGCGTGATGGGCGACGTGCCTCAGGTGCTGACGACCGGGTTCGCCGGCGAGCACCCGCTTTCCTTCCGTCGCCTGCCGCCGAAAATTCGGCGACTCGATGGAGTTTCGGCGACGCTCGCCGTCTTTTCTGTCAGCAACTACTACCACTGGCTGTACGATGCGCTCCCCCGGTTGGCCATCTTGCGCGAAGCTGGTATTGATTGGGATGGGATCGACCAGTTTGTCGTGACCCGCGATTCGCACGGGTTTGTTCAAGCGACGCTCGCGAGCTTCGGGATTGCCCCTGAACGGCTGGTTGCAGCAAACGATGAGGAGGTTCTCGAGTGCGACTATCTCGTCGTCCCCTCGATGCCGGCATTGGGCGACCGCAGCGCGCCAGACTGGATGGTCGGATTCCTTCGCGAGATGATGCCACAGCATGCTGATGGTGCAGGGGAACTCAAGATCTTTGTTGCCAGAAAGCCCGGCACGCGCCGCTCGCTAGATAATATGTCAGAGATCGAGTGTGTTCTCGCTGAGGCTGGGTTCACGACCGTCTTTCCTGAGGATCTGGGCTTCGCTGGCCAACGAGATCTTTTTTCGCGCGCGCGCAGCATCATCGGCATCCATGGCGCAGCGTTGACAAACATTGTTTTTTGCCAGCCGGGGGCGCGGGTTTTGGAGATTTTTTCTCCCGGCTATGTCAACCCGTGCTACGCCCCATTAGCGGCTCGCGCCGGAGCAAACTACGCATATGTTGTTGGGGAGGGGGGAGGCGGGCAAACGGCTCTTCAGATCGCCAATGTCGGCAAATCGATTTGCCTCGACCCAAGCAAACTCAGGAAACTCATGAAGGACTTTTTCAATGACTGATCTTGTGCTCGCAACTGCCTACGGATACAAGTTCGAAGCTGTCGAGCCATTCCTCGCTTCGCTTAAAGCCACCGGGTTCGATGGGAAAACCGTATTCCTCGTAGGTGGCAAGACCGATCCAACCACTCTGGCACGCTTCCGAGAGGAGAACATCGAGACCATCCGAATCTTCTACCCGTGGAGGGAGATCCGGAACCCGATGTATAAATACTGGCGCCGGGCACGGGCTGCCCTCCGTTTCGTTCACAAGCCTGCGCTGCAATCGGCTATTGCCATGGGCTTTCAAAATATCTCGGTCTTGCGGTATCATTATTACCGTAAGTATCTGGCTGCACGCCCCGGCTATTTCCGCAACGTCTTTCTATCGGACGTGCGTGATGTCGTGTTCCAGGATTCGCCATTCCGATTTGTTCAGCCGGAAAAGGTCAGCGTCTATCTTGAGGAACCGCCGCTCACGCTTGGCACGTGCCACATCAACTCCCGATGGCTCAAGGAGGGGTTTGGCCAGCACACGCTTGATAGCCTCAGTTCGCTGCCGATCGCGTGCAGTGGCACGATTCTAGCGGATACCTCTACGATGCTAACCTATCTGGACGCATTCGCCGGCCTCTATGCAAAAATGCTTTCGCCTTACTATATCGGTCTCGACCAGGCGATGCACAACATCCTTGTGCACGGGGAGCTCAGGGATCGTTGCGTATTCTTCCCGAACCGCGAGTCGGAGATCCTGACCATGGGGCGCATGCCGAGAGACGAGATCTTTTCCTTCGACAAGGAAAGCCGGATTATCAATTCCTGCGGCATGCCTTATGCGGTTCTTCATCAATTTGACAGGCACGACTCAATCAAACAAAGAGTTCTCGCACGCTGTGGATTAGGGGGCCGCAATAACTAGAATGCCATCCGCCTCCGTTATTGCGATCGTCACGCCGTCCTTTAATCAGGCGGATTTTCTTGAGGCGGCGATGCGTTCCGTCCTATCTCAGAATTACCCTTCCCTCCAGTATGTTGTCATCGATGGGGGTTCGACCGACGGGTCTGCCGAGATCATTGCCCGGCATCGCGGCCAGCTTTACGATTCGGCGATCGGTCCGGATGGCGGGCAGTATGATGCCATCAACAAGGGGTTTGCAAAGACGGATGGGGAGATCATGGGCTGGCTGAATTCCGATGATATGCACATGCCGTGGACGCTCTCGGTGGTTGGAGAAATCTTTGCGGAGTTTCCGGACATCCAATGGCTCACGACGAGATTTCCGATCCGGTGGGATGCTGCCGGGCGGGCGGTTGCCTGCCGGGATGCTGCCGGGTATTCGAAGGAGAGCCTTCTTGCCGGGGAAACCCTCCCGGGGGCCGGCCTGCCCGGAACGTGGCCGGTGCAGCAGGAGTCAACATTTTGGCGGCGCAGCCTCTGGGAAAAAGCCGGGGGGAGGCTGGATGCGGATCTGGATGCCGCCGCAGATTATGACCTCTGGCTGAAATTTGCCCGGCATGCCGACCTTGTGTCCGTTGGTGTGCCTTTGGCGGGCTTCAGACGTCACGGCGACCAGAAGACGAGCCGGGCGCTTGCGCATTATACGGAGCAGGCAGCGCTCGCCTTTTCCCGGAGCGGAGGGTGCAGCCCTTCGAAGGTTCGCCGACGTCTTCGAACGCTTTGCCGGGGACCGCTGCCCCATTTCCTCCGGGTTCTGGCTGCGCGGTCCGGCTTGATGTATCGCTCCAAAGGATGCGAGCGGAGCCGGGATAATTCACGCTGGCAAATGGTTGAAACTTTCGCGTAGGCGGGGGAAAGACAATTCGAAATTGGGAAATTGAAAATAAGAAATCCAGAGGAACTTTCGGAAAATCAGAAATTGGGAAATGCAAAACACAGAAGTCGCTGAGGAAACGCTTTCCTATTTCTAATTTCCAATTTTTTATTTCCTAATTTTCTTCTGCCGGATGCTTTTCAACTCCTTCGTCTTCCTGTTCCAGTTTCTGCCGCCCGTTTTGGCAGGGACGTTTCTTCTGGCGGGATGGCGCACGGCCGCGGCGAAAACCTGGCTGCTCTTCGCATCGCTGTTTTTCTATTCCTGGTGGCACGCCCCGCACCTTTTCGTCATCGTCTCCGTGATGCTCTTCACCTATCTGGTGGGGCAGGGGATGCTGCATGCCGTCAGTCCGGCGAGCCGGAGGGGGCTTCTGATCGTCGGCCTGCTGGCCGACCTGTCGGTGCTCGGGTACTTCAAGTATTTTAACTTCTTTGCCGGCTCGCTGAACTCCTGGGTTGGATCTTCATTCCGGCTGGATCCGATTCTCCTTCCTCTCGCCATCTCGTTTTTTACGTTCCAGAAAGTGGCCTTTCTGATGGATGTTTATCAGGGGAAAATCCGGAAGTGCCCGTTCTTGGACTACTGCCTGTTTGTCGCATTTTTCCCGCAGCTGATTGCGGGCCCGATCGTCCACTACCGCGAGATCGCCCCCCAGTTTCTGAAGGGCGGAGTCTTCCGGTTCCGCGCCTCCCACCTTTCGGTCGGGCTATCGATGCTGATCTTTGGGCTGTTTAAGAAGGTGATCGTGGCGGATTCGCTCGCTCCTCTCGCCACGTCACTGTTCGCGGTCGCCGCAGCTGGCAAGGTCCCAACCGCGATGGATGCCTGGACAGGGTCGGCCGCCTACTCTCTCCAGCTCTATTTTGATTTTTCCGGGTATTCGGACATGGCGATCGGGCTTGCCCGGATGTTCGGGATTCTTCTCCCCCTGAATTTCAACTCGCCCTATAAGTCCGCCAGCATTGTTGATTTCTGGAGAAGGTGGCACATCACGCTCTCCAACTTTCTCCGCGACTACGTTTACTTTCCGCTTGGCGGAAGCCGGTGCGGAAAACCCCGCCAGTTCCTCAATCTTGTTGCGACCATGTTTATCGGCGGCCTCTGGCATGGGGCCGGCTGGACATTTGTCATCTGGGGGCTCATGCACGGAGCGTTTTTGGCCGTGAACCATGCGTGGCAAAAGTGCCCTGCCAGCCGCTGGGGTGAAAAATGGCTGGCCATCCCGGCGGGGATGCTGACCATGCTGTGCGTGCATGTCGCGTGGGTGTTCTTCCGTGCCGCCACGATCGCGGATGCTTGGAGGGTGGTCACGGGCATGTTTCATGCGAAAAGGTTCGCGCTGAAAATCTTCGAGGGGGGCGACGTCGCCTTGGTTGCAGGGATCCTGCTGGCGGCTCTTCTGCTGCCGAATACGCAGCAGATTCTGGCTTCGTTCAAGCCGGCGTTCAACTATCGCTGCAATAACGACTGCGGCCGTGCGCCATGGCTTTGGGCTCCGAATTTCCGCTGGGCCTGCCTTCTCGGTTTGATGATCGGTATTTGTATCTGCTGCATGGCAAGGCCGTCTCAGTTCCTCTACTTTCAGTTCTGATGCGCGCGCTCAGACATGGGAGGTATCTGGCGGCGCTGGCGCTCACGGCGCTTCTGTTTCTAGCCTGTGTTTTTCTTGTCAACGCCTGGGTGGATCCCACGGCGGACTTTTTGTTTCTCACAGGATGGCGGCCGCATCCGATCTGCCGCATTGACAACTGCGCCGATGTAAAATTCAAGCGGGGACTCGTCCGGGCGCTGCCTGGCAGAAGCATTGACGCGGCGGTCTTCGGCTCCTCACGGGCGCTGCGCATTGATCCCGACTCCCCAGGGCTCAAGGAATTCGGAGGCCAAACATACAACCTGGCCGTCCAGGGCGCTCGGCTTCCAACCATCCAATCGTTTCTTTCGATCGCCAAAAGGAACAGCCCGGGCATGGTCGCGGTCGTCGCGCTGGATTTTTTTTCGTTCGGGAAAGACGATGGGGTTCCCTCGCTCTATCTCGATCCCAGAAAGAAATTCGCCGCCTGCCGCGATGCCGCACTGCGCCTGATCGACATCCGCACACTGCAGGAGTCGCTGCGGAAAGTCGATGCTGTCCCGCGTCATCGGCTGGCCCTCAACGGAAGGGACATTATGACGCGCAGGCCGGAGGAAATCAAGGGGCTGCCGGAATATCTCGAGTCGTTCACAAAAAAATCTCTCTCGGAGATCAGAACTTACGACGGCTTCGAGTATGACCCGAACCGGATTGCGGAACTGAGCAGGCTGCGTGAGGCGCAGGCACCCGTCGTTTATTTTCTGAATCCGGAATCCCGATGGTATCGGGAGGTGATTCGAAAGTCTTCCCTCTGGCCGACCTACTTGCAATGGAAAGACGATCTCGCAAGGCTTGGCGGGGTCGTGGACTTCTCCGACGCCAAGGAGATCACCGAAGACATGTCCATGTATTTCGACGAGCACCACTACCTGGACAATGCGGGAAAGCTCATCATGGAAGATGTGGCGAACGCCTACTTCGGGCGGCCGTTAGTCCATGGAAAGATCTTAGGAAAATGAAATCTGGAATGCTTTATGTGGCGACAGGCCAGAGGTTCGCTGATGAAGCGGCTGCTTCGTGCAGGAGCTTGCGAGGCCACATGCGGGACATTCCGGCCATCCTCTGCTCGGACGTTCCGCAAGAGAAGATCGCGCCGGGCTTTGATGAGGTGAGGCAGATTGCGCATCCGGAGCGCTCGTTCGCAGACAAGATCCCCCCACTGCTCGAATCGCCGTTTGAAAAGACGATTTTTTTAGACACGGACACGTTTGTGTGCGCTCCGCTGGACGACATTTTTCTGCTGTTGGATCGCTTTGATTTTCTTGCGGCCCATGCGCCTATGCGGGTGACCTGGCCGCAGCAGGACATTCCAGACGTTTTTCCAGAGGTTAACAGCGGGGTGATGGCATGGAGAAAAAGCGCGCGGACGGACTCGCTTTTTTCCGCGTGGAAACGGCTCTACTGCGAGCACGTGCGAGCGACCGGCCAAACGGACGACCAGCCGGCCCTGCGGCGCGCGCTCTACGAATCGGATCTGCGTATCGGGATCCTCCCGCCGGAATACAACTTCCGGACTGTTTTGCCGGCGTTTGCTGGCCGGGCCAAGGTGAAGATTATCCACGGGAGGCATGCCGATATGGCCGACGTCGAAAGGCGTCTGAACAGGCACCAGTGCTGCCGGGCAGTTCTGCCGGGCGATCGGCAGCTTGCGCCGGATAGCCTAGTGGTTCTCGGCGGCGGGATCCGCTTCCTGGCCGCCCCGCTTCAATGGCTGGCTGCCGGGTGGTTTCGAGCGGCATCGGCTCTAACAAAACTCAAGCGCAGACTGTTCCGGTAGCCGGGGCGAGAGGAGGAGAAACCTGGAAGTTGGGAAGCCGGCAGGTTTCAGTCGTCAGTTGGCAGCGCCGGAAGGGAAGAAATCGGATAGCCGGTAGCGGTCAGTCGGCAGGGGGAGAAGAAAACTCAGAAATAAGAAATTCAAAATCGGAAATATGGGTGGAGTGGGCGGCATTCTGCTGGTAGCTCGCAAAAGAAGATTTCTGCCGACGCATCTTGCTGAATCACTGACGACTGATGACTTTATTCCCATTGGGTCTAATACCTCGAAGCTTGCCCCGGGGTTCTTTACTCCGCTCATGGATCGAGGATCGTCAAACATGTTTGACACGAGCCATGCTCTGTGCTACACGAAGCATATGAAGACGATCTCGTTGACGGAATCAGCTTACCAGCGGCTGCTCTCTTGGAAAACCGGCGGAACATTTTCCGAGGTGGTCGAGCGGATGGTTCCCTGCAAAGGGACCCTCGGCGCAGCGGTGGAAGCCGCGCGATCGCTTCCGGCCCTCTCGGATGCGGATTTTGAGGATCTGGAGCGCATGGTCCATTTGACTCGCCATAAACTCTCCGCCACATGGAGTTGATTGCCGACACAACGGTGCTGATTGATCTCTGGCGGTTCAGGACGAAGCGGGCACGCATTGCGGATCTGGTGGAGAAAGTCGGGGCTGCGTCCCTTGTCGTTCCTTGGATCACGCAGGCAGAGTTTTCCAGGGGCGCTCTTTTTAAAGGGGTTGCATTATCTGACCTGACGCCATTCTACAGCGGTTTTTTGCTTCAAGCCTTCGATCAGCAGACGATGGACAGGTATTGTGAGCTCTGGGTGGAAATGGCAAGGGAAGGAAAGGCTCCGGATTATCCGGATCTGTGGATTGCCGCCTGCGCCAGCATTCGGGGAGTTCCACTTGTGACGAGAAATGTGAAACCTTTCAAAAATATTCCGCATATCCAAGTGGTGAGCTACGAACTGAAAGAAAAATAGGGGCGGAGGGGTGGAGAGTTGGCAGTAGGCAGTCGGCAGTAGGCAGCGAACAGTTGGCAGGGCAGAAGAAAACTCGGAAATGAGAAGCTTAGGAGGGGCGGGGAGACGGCGGTATGCTCCACCGCGTAACGTTCTCGGAAAACAGGAGGCTCACACGAAGACGCGAAGAAATCTCAGGACGTTGAGGTAAGAGCCGATTCCTAGAATCCGAATTGATCATGCCGGGCAGGATATTCAGGAGAATTGGGCCTCTAGTTCTTGACAGTAGATGGTAAATCACTTTACCATTTTGCCATGACAGCTACCATAGACAAGTTGGGCCGGCTCGTTGTGCCAAAGCTGCTGCGCGAGGAGTTGAACCTCCGTCCAGGGACAGTATTGGATATCGAGTCCGATGCCGGGGGGTTGCGCATGCGGATTCCGGCACAGGGATCTGCGCTTGTGAGGAAGGGAGGGTTTGTGTTGCACCACGGATCCGGATCGGCGGAGGTGAACATTGTGGATTTCATTCGCAAGGAGCGGGAGGCGCGCGCCGTGCGCCGGTCGTGAAGGTCTGTTTTGACACCTCCGTGCTCGTGACGGCGCTTGTCGACCAGTTGCCGAATCACCGCGTGGCGTTCGAGTGTCTGGTCGAAGCCTGCGGCCGTGGCCGCCCGGTGGTTTCCACTCATGCGCTTGCGGAGTGTTACGCCACGCTGACAGCATTGCCCCTTCCCCGGCGCATTGCCCCGACGGATGCGAGGGTTATTATTTCCGAGGGCTTGGAAAAGAAGCTAAGCGTCCTTCCCTTAGATCACAGAAGTTACCAATTGGCAATTGAGCGAGTCGCCTCGCGCGGCCTGACGAGCGGAGTGGTTTACGATGCCTTGCATCTCCACTGCGCGGAAGCGACGGGCTGCACCCGTCTTTACACGTTCAATCTGGCGCACTTTCTTCGTTTGGATCCGCAAGGAGTTCAAATCCTTGCTCCATGAGGCGGCGGGATCGCGAACGCGATTTCCTGGGCAGCGGCACTGCGCATTGTTAAATGTTGGTGCCTGCAAAAAGATTTCTGCGATGAAGTTCGCCTTCGTATATGCCGGCGGACGTGAGGTTCGCCTGGAAGCTGCCAGGCTGGGAAATGTCCCAGCCGATTTTTTTTATGGTGCCCTCGAAATCGAGCGGGCCGGCCATACCATTTCTGTTTATGATCTGAATCCCCTCCCTTCGATTCCTGCGGATCTTCTGGACAGGTGCCTGAAGGGTCGTCTGCCCCCGAAGACGCGGGTTGCGGATATTGTGGCGGCCGGGCGATTGCTGAGTCGGCTTCGGGGCAGCGACGCGATTGTTGCCACCTCCAGCGGGTGCGCGTTTGCGCTGGGGTTCTGGAGGCGGCTCGGAAGACTTTCTGGGCACCTGGTCGGCATTCATTGCGGCATTGTCAACTGCCGGCACGCGCCATCTCCGAGGTGGTCCGCCTCATGGGCCTTGAAGGCCATGACGCCGGTTCTTTTTTCCGGGAACGAAGCGGCGGAGATGAGCCGACAGTTCGGGATAGAGAGGCCGCTTTCCCTCGGGTTCGGGGTGGACGAAGGCTACTGGTTTCTCGATGATCCCGGTCGGCCGCGCTCCGGGGTTCTGGCAGTGGGGAATGACGGGCGCCGGGATTACAAAACACTGCTGTCGGCGGCCGCTTTGCTCCCGGATGTGGCATTCAAGGTTGTCACTCGCCTCCCGCTTGGGGAGGATGTTCCGCGCAACGTCGAGCGCATCCATGGGGAGTGGAAGAGCGACTCCGTCAGCGATGCCTCGCTGAGAGATCTTTACCGTGCCGCCGCCTGCGTGGCTGTGCCGCTGCATGAGAGCGTCCAGCCTGCCGGACAAAGCGTGGCGATGCAGGCGATGATGTGCGGAGCACCAGTCGTGATGACCAGGACGGCTGGCTGGTGGGGGGCGGATGTCTTGCGGTCCGGCGAACATATCTTGGAGGTTCCGCCGGATCATCCGCAAGCCCTCGCGGAGGCGATCCGCAGCGCCCTGGATTCGCGCCCCGGCCGACACGCCCGCCAGGCATTGGTCGCAGCCGGCTGGACGGCAAATGGATTCGCTCGGAGGATTGAAAAAGTCGCTGGCGGGTGAACGGGGAAATTACCATGAATAAAATCAGCAGCAGCATCGCCTTTTACGAAGGCGGATCTTACCAGGACAAGCCCGGGGCGCTGGCCTACCGGCGCACGCTGGCCCATTATTTAAACCTGGTCGTTCCCGAGCCTGCGGACCTGCTGGAAATCGGCTGCGGGAGCGGATACCTGCTCGGGATGCTCAAGTGCCGGTCGAAGGCCGGGATCGACGCCTCCGGACGGCAGATCGCGAAGGCCAGGGAGATCTGCCCGGAAGCCGCGCTCCATTCTGGCGATGCGTGCGCGCTCGATCTAGGTGCAAGGTTCGATGTGGTGTTGGTTTCCGACACTCTCAACCATTGCGCGGATGCGCAGGCTCTTCTTGAGGCTGCGTGCAGATTTTCGCGTCCGGGGGGCAGGCTTGTCATCACGACTTACAACACGCTTTGGCGCCCGGTCCTTTCCCTGCTTTGCAAGCTTGGGCTTCGCTCCCCCCAGCCGGAATCGAATTGGCTGTCGCGCGGCGACGTGAGGAACCTGGCCGAGCTTGCAGGCTGGGAGGTCATCAAGTTAGAAAGCCGCATCCTTCTCCCTGCGCAGGTCCCGATCGTGTCCCGGCTTCTGAACCGATGGGTCGCGCCGCTGCTCCCGCATTTCTGCCTGGTGAATCTCACGGTTGCGAGGATGGCGAAAAAACTGCCGGGCGAGCCCTCGGTGACGATTGTGATCCCCGCGCGAAACGAGGCCGGGAATATCCCTGCGGCGATCGCGAGGATCCCCATCATGGCCCCGGATATGGAGTACATCTTTATCGAGGGGCATTCTACGGACAATACGTGGGAGGAAATCGAAAAGGCTCAGGCCGCACATCCGGATAAGAACATCAAGATCGCCCGCCAGCAGGGCCGCGGGAAAGGGGATGCTGTCAGGCTAGGATTTTCGATGGCCGGCGGGGATATCCTCATGATCCTGGATGCCGACCTGACGATGCCGCCCGAGGACCTCCCGAAATTTTATCGGGCGCTTGCCGACGGCCGCTGCGAGTTTGCCAACGGCTGCCGGCTGATCTATCCGATGGAGGAGGAGGCGATGCGGTTCCTCAACCTTTGCGCCAACAAGCTCTTTGGGATTTTGTTCTCCTGGCTGCTTGGGCAGAGCCTCAAAGACACGCTTTGTGGGACGAAGGTCCTGAGCCGGAAAAACTATGAGGCCGTGGCAAGAAACCGCAGCTACTTTGGAGATTTTGATCCGTTTGGAGATTTCGACCTCCTGTTCGGAGCGGATAAGCTGAACCTGAAAATCCGGGACATCCCCGTACGCTACCGCGAGCGCACATATGGGGAGACCAACATCCACCGGTTCCGTCACGGGCTGCTTCTTTTCCGCATGGTGGCATTCGCGGCAAAAAAGCTGAAATTTGTCTGAAAGCCCCATGTTGAAGAAGATCCCTGTTTCTGTCTTGATATCGGTATCGGCGAGCCTTCTACTTCTGGCTGCGGTCCTGACGTTTCCCGGCTCGTTTGGATTCACGAGGACTGAACAGGTCATTGGCATTACCAATCCTGACGGCTTTTTGCTCACTGCGGAGCTGCCGCAGGGGATCGCGAGGCAGCGGGGGAGGGAGTTCCTATTCCCGGATTACCCGGTTATCCTCGAAGATGGAAATCCTCTCGAGCGTCCCAGGGCCACCGACAAGCAGATCACAAACGCCGGGAGGGGTCGGTATCAGTTCAGCGGTTCGAAAATCCATTTTTCGACATCCGACGGGGCGCCCTCTGCGGGGCGGGTTTATTCGGTCCGTGCTCCGAAGTGGTCGCTGAGGGAATCGTTGCTTCTGGCGGTCTGGCTCGTTGGGCTGGCGTCCTCGGCCATCGCGTTCCGCCTCGCGATGCCGCGCGGGGCGGAAGCCCTGATACAGAGCCCGAGCTTTAGGCTGGCGTCGCTCGCGTTGACCGTCGCCTTGATCGCTGCGTTTTTTTTCTTCAGGTCGGCCGTTTCCGACCAGTTTTTCTTAGGGCTGGTGGTCCCTGCCGCCTGGGCGGCGCTGATGGGCCTGAATGCGATCCAGCGCGGCGCATCCGGGCGGGCCGGGCTGCTGGCTCTGGCGTTGGTTCCGGCATGGGCCGGCTATTTCTACTACGGGCTCAACGGGGCATCCAACAGCTCATTTTTAGTCGCGGGAGTCATCCCCCGCAGCGATGCCTGGCTCCATTTCGTGCAGGCCGCTGAAATTGCGCTCCACGGAACCACCCAGCAGATATTTAACGGCCGCTTTCTATATCCTGCCTTCTACTCGGTATTTCTGGACATTGCCGGGCTGAACGTTCTCGTTGCCAACCTGCTGGTGTCCTGCCTGGTGATGCTGGGGCTTGCGTTCACCTGCTGGGCTGTGGCAGCGCGCACCGGCGGTGCCGGCGCGGCGGTTTACTGCTTTCTGTTTTGGCTCTATTTCAGAGCTCACGGCTGCGGGCTTCTGATGACGGAAAATCTCGGGATCCTGATGGGGGTGATCGGGCTTGGCTTCCTGCTCCTTTCGGCAGACAGAAAGATGATCTGGCCGGTTTTCGTGTCGCTCATGTTTTTCGGGCTTGGTTCCGTTGCCCGGCCCGGCGCGCTTTTCATTCTTCCGGCCCTGGCGCTTTATGCGGGCATCCGGGTCTGGGGTGCGGCGGCAGATCGCCGGCGGATGGTCGCGGCGGCCGGCGCGGTGATTGTCGGGCTGGCGCTCGTCGCCGGCTGCTTCGGCGCAAACCACCTGCTGATAAAATCCCTGTGCAGCGTGGAAGGGAAACCCTTTGGGAACTTCGCTTTTACCCTCCAGGGCCTGCTGAACAACTCCAACTGGAGCGCGAGCGCCCATGAGTCCGGCTGGAATACGGCGGCTGTTATGGATCAAAATATCCGGCAGATTAAAGAGTCCCCTGCCAGCCTGCTCCGAGGGATTGGCCGGGCTTATGGCGAAACTTTTAAAAAGGGTTTCCTGTTTCGTTTTGGCGCCGAAAAGCGATTGGCCTCCTCCGGCATGGCATTGTTTGTATTAGCCTTTTTGTCCTGCTGCTTCTGGAAACCGCTGCGGGGGGATTCGGGATGGATCCTGCTCCTTTCTGCCGGGATCCTGGCCTCTATCCCGTTTGCCCCTCCGTGGGATGCCGGAGAGCGGCCGTATGCAGCGACTGTGCCCGTCCAAATCTTTTTGGCGGCGGCTGGGTTCTCCTTGCTGATCGCGCTTTTGCGCAAGGCGGCTGAATCGCTGATTCCGGGAGATGTTGGCGGAGGCGTCACTTGGTCGGGTGCATGGAGCCCTGTGCAAGCCGCCCCGCACACGGGCGGGGTGCCTGTGGGTCCGTTGCTTTCTAAAGCGAATGGGATTGCCTTCTTTGGCTTTGCGGCATTGTGCCTGTTTCTTGTGCTTCCGGCTCCCCTGATCCTGAAGCTGGCTGGCTACAGGCACCCGGCCCCATCTCAGACGCCCGCTTTTCTGCCGGGCTCCAGCCTTCTTGTTTCTGAGGAAGGACCGTCGGGTGTCGGGCACCTCTCTCTCGCCGCCTACCTCGACCGACTCTCGGATTTTCAGGCCGCTTATCCTGATCAAGCCCGCATCTATGCTTCCGAACCCTCGGATTTTCTTCTGGGGATCACCTGGAATGATTTGCAGCCGTTGGTTTTGCCATCGCCAGCCAAAGGCCCATGAAAATGTGCCTTGTGATTGGCGGGGCCGGGTTTATCGGCCGCCATGTGACCCGGCTTCTTTGTGAGTCGGGCCGCGAGGTCGTTGTCTTAGGAAGGAGCGCGAGGGCGAACCTTGACCTGCCTCCGGCGTGCCGATACATCAGCGGGGATTACGGTGACCGGGCGTTGCTGAGGCAAATCTTGCAGCCGGGGTGCGAGGTCGTTGATCTCGCGTATTCCACCGTTCCTAAGACGAGCTTCGACGATCCGGTTTTTGATCTTTCATCGAACCTGCCTGCGAGCGTGGGGCTATTCCAGGAGGCCCTCGCTGCTGGCGTACGCCGGCTGGCAATCGTTTCGTCCGGAGGGACGGTCTACGGGCCGGCCGGGCGGCATCCGATCGGAGAATGCCACCCGACCATTCCGGTGAGCCCATACGGAATTACGAAGCTGGCTACCGACTGCTATGCGATGATGTTCCACCGTACGGCTGGCCTCCCGGTCGTTGTGGTTCGTCCGTCAAACGCCTACGGTGCAGGGCAGAGAGCAGGGACGGGGCAAGGGTTTATCGCGGCGGCGGTGGGTGCCATCCTTTCCGGCCGAGAGATCGAGATCTATGGCCCGAAGGGAACGATTCGGGATTACATCCATGTCTCGGATGTGGCGACGGGAATCCTCGCGGCCCTCGACTGCGGCGAAGACGGGGAAATTTACAACCTCGGTACCGGGGTCGGAACTTCAAATGCGGAAATCATCGGAATGCTAGGTGGACTTGCAGTCAAGCAGGGCATGCCCGTGCTCACAAAAATTCTCCCCGCGCGCAAGTTCGACGTCGAGGCGAACATCCTCGATAGCGCCAAACTGCACGCCTGCGCTGGGTGGGCCCCTGCGATTTTTTTGGAGGAGGGCCTAGCCCGTGCCTGGGAAGCCAATCTTCCCTTACAAGCGGAGGTTCCCCCAAAAAACCGTTAACATCAGATGACGCATGCTCCATCATCAAACATCATGAGGACAACTTTGGGTCTTGAGAAGCCGGTGCTGGAGGAGTTGAAGGCCTTTGGAAGACGGGAGGGGAGATCTCTTCCGGCGCATCTTGCTGAATCACTGCCAACTTTTCTTTAGAATGCTTTTTACAAAAAACTCCCGTCCCATCGTTGCGGTGAGCATGGTGCCCACCCGGTCGCCATGGGGCGGAGCGAGCCCGTTTGTGTGGCAGCTGGAATGCGTCCTGAAGAGGCGGGGCTTTCGCGTGCAGTATCACTTGCGGGGACGCGTGGATCTCGTCTTCATGATTGATCCTCGGAACGACCACCCTGCCAAGCGGTTCGGATTGAGAGAGCTTCGCGATTTTCGCCGTGAGCACCCGAAGGTTCCCGTGCTTCACCGCATCAACGAATGCGATCAGCGGAAGGGGACGAACGATATGGACGAGTGGCTGCGCCAGACCAGCGAGCTAAGCGATTACACCGTCTTCATCGCCGAGTGGCTCCGGGAATACTTTATTTCGAGGTGGTTTGACCCCGCGCGCCCGCATTCTTGTATCTATAACGGCGCCGATCCGGCGATTTACCACCCGTTCGGATGTGCCGTGCCGCATCCCGGCGAGCCGCTCACGATCGTAACCCACCACTGGTCGGACAACCCGCTGAAGGGGTTCGATGTTTACGAAAAGGTGGACCGCCTGATTGCCGATGGACAGCTCCCGGGCTTCAAATTGCGTGTCATCGGGCGCTGGCCTGAGACCATCCGCTGGCAGGCCGCCGAGCTTTTTGGCCCGATGACCGGGCATCCGCTCGCGAAAAAGCTCCGCGAGTGCCACATCTACCTGACGGCATCCCGCTGGGAGCCCTGCGGGATGCACCACGTCGAGGGCGCGCAGTGCGGGCTTCCGCTCGTGTATCACGAGGACGGGGGCGGCATCGTCGAGGCAGGGAAAAAATATGGGATCGGATATCGCGATGATCCGGCCGCCGCCCTCAACGAGATGGCTTCGCGGCTTCCGGAATTCCGGCAGAAGGTATTCGCCGCGATGCCATCGGGAGACAGGATGGCGGTTGACTATGCCGACGTGTGCCGGATGCTGATGGCCGGGCTCAGCTGCGCCAATTGACGGAATGAAAGGAATCCTTGATCGTCTCAAGCCGGTTCTTCCGGGATTTCTCAACCGGCTTTTTTTTGAAAAAGGCCGGGTTGAGAATTTGAGCCGGGGCGCGGCAGAGATCTTCCGGGACATCTACCGCCTCAATGCCTGGGGAAGCGCGGAATCGCGTTCCGGCAGTGGCTCGACGCTTTTTTTCACGGCCAAACTTCGGAGCGATCTGCCTGGGTTTTTGAGGGCACGATCGGTTCGGTCCATGGTGGATCTTCCTTGCGGCGATTTCAATTGGGTGAGGAAGGTCGATCTGGCGGGCATCTACTATACTGGCCTTGATGTTGTGCCCGAGCTGGTCGCCAGCAATGAGAAGCGGTTTGGCCGCGGGGACAGAAGCTTTGCGCATTGCGACATCCTGAAAAATCCGCCGCCCTGCGCGGACCTCATTTTTTGTCGGGATCTTTTGATTCACTTCAGTTATGAGGATGCGCTGACTGCGCTTCGGAATATGGTGGCCAGTGGCAGCACCTGGCTGCTGACAACGACGTTCAGGGAGGGGCGGAATCGTTTGGAACCCACGGGCGGATTTTATCGGATCAACCTCGAAACCCCCCCGTTTTTATTTCCCGCGCCAATGGCATGGCTCGCCGATGGAGAAGGGAAATCGGCACCGAACGGGCGCATGCTCGGACTTTGGAAATTGGCTGATCTTGATCTGGACGGACTGTCCGGGCGCATCGGAAGCGAAACCGGGCCATCCTGACATGCCTCCTCCCATCCTCATGCCGACCGCGCCGCACTATTTGCAGCTGGCGCAATGGACCTGCGGGCAGATTGCAAGGTTCTGGCCCGGGCATCCTCGGATCTACCTTTGCGGGGCGGAAGGAGATGATCGGGCGCTGCCATTGCGTGATGATCCCCGCGATTGGATGCGCGTTGTCTCCGCCGCGTGCGAGGACCTCCTCGCGGACGGATGCCGGCAGGCTTACGTGATCTTGGACGACCATCCGCCAATTGCCCTGTGCCATGGGAAGCACCTTGCCGAGACGCTGCCACGCATGGCGAAGGAGCTCGGGGCGACCAGCCTTGTGACAGGCGGCTACGGGCCGCTGAACGGCCGCAAAGGGAAAGTGGTGCGATGGAATGGCTACACCCCGGAGCGGCTTCCGCTTTCTCAGCCATGGAAGCTGCCGTTGCATCCGGCGCTGTGGAACCTTCAGAGGCTACACGACATCCTCAAACACCTGATCACGCATCTGCCGGAGAAGGAGCACTCCCCATGGGCCTTTGAGAGGATCGGCAGCGACCCGGAGAAGGGCGGATTGAGCAGGGAATGGCTGTCGGCCTGCTGGCGGGTGAACGCATTCGAAATGTCCACTTCGGACGCGCGGAGATTGCATGGGGCGCGAGATTGGTTTCTTCGCCAGGCCATGCGCGTCTTCTTGTGGGATGCTCTCGCATTCGGCGGTCGTTGCGGAAAGGAGCATCTGCAGAAAACCATTTCGGGTCTTTGGCACCCCCGCATTGGTCCCTATCCTTGCTTCTGGAGCGGCGTGATGAGAAAAGGGCAGCTCAACGCGGATTATCTTTTCTACGCGCGCTTTAAGAACCGCCCAGAGCTGGGCGAAGGACTAGCAGGCATTCCGCTTTAACCTGGATCATCTGCGGCCAGACATTCTTTGGATTGAAAGTAAAGAACCTCGGGGCAAGCCCCGAGGCATTTGGAGGGACCGGCTCTGTCCGGTCCGTTGCTCTCTACGGAGGTCGTCCCTCCAGCATTAAAGCCGAAGCAAGCTTCGGGGTATCAGACCCACAGGGAATGAAAATCATTGGAATTCTCCTTGCGAAGAACGAGGAGTTCTATGTGGAGCCAGCAGTCAGGAATGCGCTGGGCTTTTGCGATGAGCTGATCGCAGTGGACAACGGGTCCACCGACCGCACCGCAGAGATCCTGAAATCTCTTGAGGCCGATTCGGGAGGAAAGCTCCAATACCACCGTGCCACCCATCCCCGCATGAGCCATGATCTGATCGCCGGTTTTGCCGGAACTGACACATGGGTTTTCGGTGTGGACGGAGATGAGATTTATGATCCCTGCGGCCTGGGCCGGCTGCGAGCCAGGCTCGAGGCTGGCGAGTTTGCCAATGACTGGTGCCTGTTCGGGAACGTCCTCAACGTGCGCCGGCTCGATCGCCAGGCGGGGTTTGCCGAAGGGCACCTCGCCCCCCCGTGCCGGAGCATGACCAAGCTATACAATTTTGCAGCCATCCGCGCCTGGCACGGCCCGTGCCTCGAGCGCCTTCACGGGGGGCGAATCGAATTCCTGGAAGGCTTTCACGAGGGGCTCCGAGCCAACCTCCATGAGAAGGAGCCTTGGGAGATATCGGACTTCCGCTGCCTGCACCTGTGCTTTCTTCCACGCTCGCCGGCAGACCGATGCGGGAGGGTCCGTGCGAACATTATGGACCGCCACGCCTGGGGCCTGCAGAAGATCCTTTCCAAGCTTTCCTATATTTTGCGCGGGGAGCGGCCGCCGGATTGGAAGACCGAAAAATACGCGCGCGGCCCCATTGTGGGAAAGCCGATTGGCGGCTTCTTGTCATGACACGGCGCGTCGGATTTGTGATCAACAGCCGGGTGCCCGAGGTCCGTGGGCTTGCTGCGGGAATGCTCCCGCACCACCTTTTAACTGGCTGGGATGACTTCGGTTCGCCAATGAGCTTCATGCGCTTCCATTGGGTGGCCGGGGAGGTGAACCGGACAAAGGGGATCCGGTATGAGCTCTATAGGCCGTGGCACCACTACGATGCTGTGGTTTTTCTGAAATCCATGGGGGTTCGCTGCGAGCGGAAAATGGAGGCGCTGAGGGCTTCGGGAACGCAAACTGTCTTCGAGGCGAATGTGGATTATTACAGCGAAGCCTCGCCGGCGAACCTGCCGGGCGACCTCGCCCCCACGGAGGAGCAAAGGCGGACGGCGATTTTCATGACGACCGGAGCTGATGCAACCATCGCGAGCTCGAGGAGGCTCCAGCAGATTTGTTCTCAATTTTCCCCCGGGGCCGCGTTCATTCCGGACAGCATTCCACCACGGCTCGTGCCGTCAGGGAGACCTCCGCAATGCGTCCGCGAAGGTCGCCTGCACCTTTGGTGGAGCGGCATGGCCGCAAAGCTCTATGATTTTCTGCTGATCGATCGTGCGCTCCGGGAAATGTCGGGCCGCCTGCACATCCACCTTGTGACCTCCGGTGCGGATCATGCGATCCAGCGCTGGCCGGATGAGCAGGCGGAGAGCTTTCGCAGTTTGCTGGCATCTGTTCCGCACACCTTCCACCCCTTTCGGAGCGTCCCCGATCTGATGCGTCTCTACCATTCGCAGGGCGGAGTGATTGTTTCGCCGCGCTTTTTGGAATCTCCTTATAACCACTCGCACACGGAGTGGAAGCTCACGCTCGGCTTGGCGTGCGGCCTGGCTGGGATCGGAAGCCAGCAGCCCTCCTACGTGGATGCTGCTGCGGCTTGCGGCGGAAGCGCCCTGCGCATCTGCGCCGATGAGTGTGCGTGGGCCGCAGCCCTCGATGAAATGCTAAGCCGTCCCCGGCAGACTTGGGAGGACGGGCTGAGCGGGAGCCGCCCGATCCTTGAACATTACGGAACCCCGCGGGTCGCCGCCATGCACAGGGAAGTTCTCGCCCGCTTGCTCGCATGAAATGCCGCGCATTGATGACCACGGCCGGGGGGTTCTCCCTGATCAATCCGGCCCTGATCAGCGCGTTCAAGGCGGAAATGCCCGAGAACGAGTGGGTTTTCTTTGAGGCGGTGAATGACGTCCTCTGCGGGCGGCCGCTTTTACGAGCGGCAGCGACGCTGGTTGCTTTGGCGCGGTTTCCAGGGGTGATCTTGGGGAGCCGGATTCCTCCGCGCGACGTGATGCCCCGGCTGCCGTTTTTTCAACGGGAACTGACCCGCGCGCTCGCCCCAGCCTCGGGGGGCTGCCGGTTTACCTTTCAAACGCAATCGCTTTTTGATGCCTCCGTGCGCGGGATGCCGCATTTCCTCTACACCGATCACACCTTTCTTTCCAACCGCCGATACGACCCGCCGCGGAAGACATGGCCATCGTCGGCGGCTTGGAGGCAGATGGAGCTCGCACTCTATGGAAAATGCCATGTCTGCTTCACCACGAGCCGCTTCGCTGCAGATTCTCTTGTGGAGGATTATGGCATTGATCCGCAATGCGTGCAGGTCGTTGGCTCCGGGTGTAACATCGACCTCCCCGAGGGGTTGCCAGCGCGCGACAGGGACCCTCGCCGCATCGTCTTCGTCGGGGTTGAGTGGGCGCGCAAGGGCGGCCCCATGCTGCTCGATGCGCTGCGGATCGTGAGGAAAACTTTCCCAGACGCGACGCTCGACGTCGTAGGCTACGGCCTGGGAGCCACCGATCCGGGAGTTCGATGCCACGGGCGGATTCCGAAGAAAAATGTCGGCCAACATCTTCTTGATGCAGATATTTTCTGTCTGCCCAGCTTTGCGGAGCCATCTGCCGGAGCCCTGGTGGAGGCGTCGGGATTCGCTTTGCCGGTAGTTGCCACTCGTGTGGGCGGCACTCCGGAGCGCGTCAGGGAAGGGGAGACGGGCATTCTCGTGGAACCCGGAGACGTCCAAGCACTGGCAGATGCACTTCTGAAGCTGATGCGGGATCCAGCACTGGCCCGGCGGATGGGGCTCGCCGGTCGACAGCTTGTGCTCGAGGAATTCACCTGGGCCGCGACCGCGCGGCGGATTGCCGCGCGGATTTCGGATGAGCTCAAAGGAATCGATATCCAGCAGATGACGTGGCCACAAAAAGGGAGCCTTCTGTTTTTGTGCATCTTGGCGTCTTTTTGTGGCTAACTTGACTTCCTTTTTCTGAAATGAACGCACGGTTTGAAATGGCACGAGCTTGGCGGCTGGCGACTGCTCCGCTGCGCAGGCTGCCGGATTTTCTGATTGCCGGCGCGCCGAAATGCGGGACCTCATCGCTCTACGACCTGATTGCGCTCCACCCGGGCGTGCGGCGGGGCTGGCGGAAGGAGCCGACCAATTTCATCCATTACCCAACGAGCCATCTCTGGTCGCGCATGAACCAGCCGCTCGCAATCGGACGCTTCGTTTGCGGGGAGGGAAGCGTGGAATATTTTTTCCACCCGGATGCTCTGTTCAACGCAGCGGCTGTCGTCCCGCAGGCGAAGGTCCTGTTTCTTCTTCGCGACCCCGTGGTGCGGGCGTGGTCCGACTACCGGATGTTTGTGAAGTCTGGAGGAGAAAACGATGACTTCGGGGCCGTGGTGCGGCGGGCGATCCGCTGGCTATCCGACCCGGAGGCCCGCCCGCTCTGCGAGGCGGCCTGCCGGGCGTCATTCAACCCTGTCCGCTATGTCCGGTGCGGGATGTATGCGGAGCTGATCGGGCGATGGCCGTTTCCTCGCGAGCAGGTGCTGGTCTCGTTTGCGGAGGATCTCTTCGAACGGCCGCAGGATGTTGCCCCGCTGGTCTATTCGTTCCTTGGCCTGCCGGATTTTGTTCCTGACCGCTTCCCTCACGCCAGGGATAGCGGGAACCGTTCGATGCCGCCTGGGGATGTCATTGCTGAGATGCGGGCGTTTTACGCTCCGCACGATGCGAAGCTGCGAGAGCTTCTCGGACGGAAACTCCCATGGGATGATGCTCCGGCCTGAACCAACCTCCCCGGTCAGCGAGCTGGTTTTTGGCCTGCGCGAAGCGGCCAGCCTGGTGAAAAACCTTCCGGCGCGGGCCTCAGCGCGCGCCTGCGCTTGGCGTTGCTCAGTTGCTCCGGGCCCTGATCCGGCGCTGAACTACGGGCGGGCGTTGCAGCCGAAGGGCGGCGGCCTCCCGATTGGCGGGCAAATCAAGCTCATCCCTCTGCGCCAGAGATTTCCGGAGCGCTTCGACGCATTCAATCTGGTCTATCTCGTCAGCAGCGCCCTGCCGCCGCATGCGGAGGAGATCGTTGCCGCCGCAAAATCGAAGGGAGCAAAGCTGGTCTGGAACCAGAATGGCATCGCTTACCCAGGATGCTACGGAGATTTTTATCCCTGGTTTAACCGCAGGATGGCGGCGCTGAGGTCGCAGGCGGATTACATTTTCAATCAGAGCGAATTTTCCCGCCACGGAGCCGATCGCTATCTCGGGGCCTCTTCCGCGCCATCCGAGATCTGCCTGAACCCGGTGGATATCGGGATGTTCTCGCCAGGCGGGCCCGCGCTGGAGCAGGAGCCCTGGCAGATTCTCGCGGCCGGAACGAGCCATGCGCTTTACCGCACCAAGTCCGCTCTCGATACCCTGCGCGTTCTTCTCGCACGGGGGCGCCCCGCCCATTTGACCATCGCAGGGGAGTTCCGGTGGAAGGGTGCGGCGGCGCAGGTTTGCAAGGAGATGGAGGGAATTCGCGAGCACGTCACGCTGCTCCCTCCGTTCCTTCAGATCGCAGCCCCGGCGATCTACCGGCAAGCCCACGTGCTTCTCCACACGAAATTCAACGATCCCTGCCCGACCGTTCCGATCGAGGCTATGGCCTGCGGGGTTCCTGTCGTGGGCACGCACAGCGGGGGAATGCCGGAGCTTTTTTCCAAAGAATGTGGAATCCTTGTCCCGATAACACAGAGCTGGACGCGCGACATTGCCGGGGACCCGGGCCGCCTTGCCGACGCTGTCGAACGCACCATGGAAAACCACGTCGCCATGTCCCGAGCGGCGAGGGAACATGCGGTCCGGACGTTCGATCTCGCGCGCTGGCTCGCACGGCATGACGGGGTTTTTCGGAGCCTTTTAGCTTCTTGACAGCCAATGAGCGCGCTCCATATTTGTAGCACAATGAAAACGGCCACCGTCCGCGACCTGAGAAACCACTACACCGGACTCCTCCGGTGGATTGCCGCAGGGGAGGAGATCGTCATCACCCGCCGGGGAAAACCTCTGGCGCGCCTCGTGCCGGAGAAGCCCGCGCGCAAAAAAATTGTGGACTGGTCAAAAAGCCCCGAAGTCACACGCGATCGAAGCGGCGAGCGTGTTCTTTCAGCCGAAGATTCCCTTCAATTGATCAAAGATGCGGGAGGCCACTGGTGACTTGCTGCGACACAAGTTTCCTTTTCGCGCTGTATGGAAACGATTCCCTGAGCGGGAAGGCTGTGGATTGCGCACGTTCGCTGGGCCGTTCCATTTCTCTATCCCGCTTCAACCTGTTTGAATATGAAAACGCCCTTCGACTGGCGGAATTCCGAAAGCTCATCACGCCCGTGGAGAAGCTGGATTACCAGGCATTGTTCGAGGCCGCTCTTTCTGCGGGGAGACTTATTCACGAGGAAACCAACCTCGCCGACGTCCTGGCCGAAGCCGGGCGGCTCTCGGAAGCCCACACGCCCACCGGCGGTCATCGCGGCTTCGACATTCTCCACGTCGCCGCAGCGAAGCTGCTCGGCGCAGCGGTTTTTCTGACATTCGACAAAAACCAGCGGAAGCTTGCCAAGGCGGTTGGACTTAAGGTGCCGCTATGAACGCGGCCCGGCAATTCCTTGCGCGGAGGGAGCGGAGAAAAAAGGATGAAAGACGATTTGCGAACCGGATTTGACAAGCTCGGGATGTTCCGGCGGATCGCCGACAAGATCGAGAGCGATCCCAGTCTGCTCGATGTCGGGCTTAGGAACATCGCCCGGTGGATCGCCAACGGGTCTGACCAGCAGCACCGGCTCCGCCAGTGGGAGGGGATGATCCGGGCGGCGCAGGATTCGACGGCGGGAATGCGCGAGCTTCTGGCTGCGCTGAGGGAGGATAGCGAGCGGGCGGAGCATTTCCGGGAGTTTGCGCCGTTTGCAGGGCTTCTATCTCGTAGTGAAATGATCGAAATTCTCAGGCCATGCGCTTACGCTCATTGACGCATTTGGTATCCGAGCTCCTCTTGGAGGAAAAAAGCGACCGGATTATTATTCTCGGGTCATCCTCGTTGCTGGCAACATTTCCGGAACTTGGAGAACAGGGAAGCCCACTCGAAACAACTTACGACGTCGACTGTCTTTTGGAACCCATAAACAGGGATCTCGCGCTCCGATTGGCGGCGGAGTTCGGGATCAACGCCGGGTTTCATGCCAAGCACGGCTATCATGCAGACATCCTCCATCCGACGATTGTGGAGAGCCTCCCGCCGGGCTGGGAGGCTCGGCTTGTCGCCGTGGATGGCTTTGACAATGTCTTCGCACTTGATCCGTATGATCTGGCGGCCGTGAAGGTTGTTGTCGGCCGGGAAAAAGATCTGGCCCTTGTGCGAGGGCTTCTCGGGCTCGGAAAAATCACGGCGGATGGCCTTCGCGAGCGGCTCCACGCGATGCTGCTGGGGGAGAAAGAAATCTTCCGGGCCGGACGGAATTTCTCCGCGCTGACCGCACCGTGAGCGATCCGTTTTTCAGCGTCCTTCTTCCCGCCTACAACGCGCGGGCGCACATCGGCAGCGCGATCAGAGACCTCCTTGCCCAGACGTTCCGCGATTTTGAGATTCTCGTGGTGGATGACGGGTCCCGGGACGGAACCGGGGAGGTTGTGGGATCCTTTTCGGATCCTCGCATCCGCCTCATCACGCTTCCGAAAAACCGGGGGCTGGTGGGCGCGCTGAATTCGGGGCTCGCGGAGGCGCGGGGCAGGTGGGTTGCAAGGCAGGACGCGGACGACCGCTGCCGGTCGATCAGCGTGGCGCGAGAGTAAAACAACACGGCGGCAGGGTTTTCTTGGATCGTCGAATGCTGTCGCGACAGCCGATCCGACCGGCGG